>Ga0116231_10000039_pt1 | contig 124815 bp, 106 predicted proteins | sample S1TSphgellanicum_2_FD_89695 | JGI IMG/M metagenome (GOLD analysis project Ga0116231, IMG submission 89695) | Host-associated microbial communities from peat moss isolated from Minnesota, USA - S1T2_Fd - Sphagnum magellanicum MG | ecosystem: Host-associated > Plants > Peat moss > Unclassified...
AAACCCACCACCACCCCCCCCACCCGTACCCCCCCCCTCCCGGCGGCCCTTCCCCCTCATTCCCCCCTGCTCCATACCTTTTTTTGGTTTTTTTTTTTTTTTTTTTTTTTTGAGATTATCTAAGCTTCTGGGTCGCCTTCAAGGATGATTCTCATCCCAGTTCTTTGAGAAAAGGAAAGGTCTGATTACTAGCCAAAGAATAGCGCCTTCTTAGATGTAATAGCAAATAACCTTTTAGGAATTTTGGATGAAGAACCTTGCATTGTGGATGATGTCACATCCATGTAGGCGACTAGCAACTGAAAGTTTGCAGGTCATGGGTGTTGGGATTTTGTAGGCCCAATAGCAAAGCCCCAAAAATAGGGGGCTGTTTATCAAGAATAGGGGGTCAACTCTCATCTGGGACCAAAATAAAATACAGACTTAAGTATTGATAAATTGAGTTCTTTGTAAAAAGTACACCAAACTTGGAATACTGGGCCCCAGTTTCTCCCCGAAACTAGGGACGAAATCAGAAGTCAGGAAAGAAAACAGTACACAGTGGGGGAAAAAGGGGACCAATACTAGTTTTCTCACCTGGGAAAATTTGGTTAGGGGTTTCAGCCCCAGTTTTGGATTTTGCCTTACCTATGATGATTGATGCCTTGAGTCCTCCTGATACTTCTTTCATTAAATCAAAAGTCTTGTCAGCATTAAGATCTTGCAAATCTTCTGAACTGAACTGATACCCAGTTTCATGAAACGGTGCCCAAATTCGCTGGCTTTTACAGATACACTCAAAACTTGGGATGAAAAAAGGGGGTCAACCCAGGGCCCCAAACACATGCACATAAGCTTTATGAAAAGGGATTCATATCAGGCACAAATTTTGTTGCACATGAACATACCTGGAGTGTTGTTTTTCGTATGCGGATGAGAGGGAGTGCAGTGGAAATAGCCTAACTTTTTAGTGGTTTCAATATTTTGTAATGGCCTTAACCTAGGGTTAAGTGATGCTCCTAGGGGCGGGTAGTAGCTACATTAGGCCAGGTGGTAACTACATTAAGGTGCCGGTATCATTTTAAGGTTAACTAATGTAGCTTATGTTGTTGGCCCAAGTGTGAACACATTTTTTTAATCGAAAATTTCTAAATTCAGCAATGTGAACACATGGAGGGCTCAACAAATTTTTCCTTCCAAACCCAATTTTCACAAATTTTTTGAATTTCCACCAACAAAATCCACTCAAAAAAAAAAAAATATATATATATATATATATATATATATATATATATATATTCCACCCCGGAGCTCTAAAAATTATGAAATAAACTTTATTAAATCTAACTCATTGAGGGCTTTCCAACACCAAGAATGCCCCAAAATTTGAATCTAGTTTTTAGTTTTGATTTTAATTAATTTTCATTGAAAAAATAGTTCAATAATCAACAATAATTTCAAATACTCTCAAATTAAGTCAATGCACATGGAAGCTTTCCAAAGATACCAAAAGCAGAGCATGAAACATCATATTTTCAAAGATCTCAAAGTGACAAATAAAACAAACCACCTTGCTTCATATATAGATGGGTTATAAGGAAAAATGTTGTGACTTGATAATCATGCAAGCATTAGACTTCTTTGTTAATAGGTATGTTATACAAATTGTGTTAGTTATCTTTTCCATATATTGTATCTTTTAGTTGTTATTATTTCATCTTCTCTTTTTTTGTACATGTATCTTGTAAATTGGTTATGTTAAACATGAGAGCTAATAAACTTAAATCAAAATGACATGGTGGTGACATGAATCATGTTGAGTTCCATGACTTATTGATTATGAGGTTATTAATGTTAATGGCAGAATTGTACTATAATAATCAGACTAGATAAACATAAGGAGTAAGCATTGTGATGTTTATTTGAGACATGTAAGACAGAACAAGTTTAGTAAGTACAAGGTAGGTGAAATTAGGATTGTTGAGGAGTTCAAATGATGATTTTAGGCAGGAAAGTTGAAGATTAAAAAGGTTCCAGATTTTTTTTGAAGTTTTTTTGCCTGACTAATTTTTTTTTTGGTTCAATACTAGGAATACAAAGAAGATAGAAAAGAAAACAGTAGTTATGGAAATAGAACAATTTTGAAAATGTACACAAAATTGCTAAACTATGATCTTTGATCTTTTGTTTTCTATAGTTTTTTCCATGATCTAATTGTTTCTTTCTTTAATATCAATATGAGAATTAAATTGTGGTAGAATACCGACAGATTCATAATTGTGCAAATACTTGGCCTATGAGGAATGTGATTGTTGAAACATTTTGGATTATGTATGGATTTTTAGTACAAATTTTGTATGACTAAAACTAAATATCTACAAAAACAAAAACCTGCAATTGAAACAATATTATAATATTAAGATTTACCAATTAGCTAAGATTTTGGCATGTACCTATTTCTTTTGTGAACTCTTTGAATAATTTCAAAAAACTAATGTGTTAAATCCAAGTGTCGTCAGTTCATGGGCCATGAGCTAGGAGGTAAACATAAGTTTATGGTTTGATATAATTTCATCTTTCATCATTTAATATATTCAACTATATTCATCAATTATTTTCATCCATATTCAATGTATATTTCATTATTTGACATCCATGATTTTATGAATGATGTAAATGGAAAAGGAAATATTACAAATGCATTCAAAACTTTTTGAGATTAAAACCCTTGCCAATTACAAAATACATAGATCAAGTACATAAATGAAACTTAAGGTTCACCATAAAAAAGATTCATCACATGTTAATAGTTTAATTTTTATTTTTATTTTGCAACCTCATTTCAACTCAAAGTTAGTTGGTGGATGAAAATATCAACTTTGAATCACACAACATTAATACACATGTTTGCATAGGACAAAATTTCCTTCTTTCTTATAGAAAATGACAACATATAAAAGAAACCAAAACTAATATTTATAAACAAGGTAGCATCCCATAATGACATCATTATAACTTTACAATGTAACATGGAATTCTAACTATTGAAATTATTTCACTAAAAAAAAATCTCAATTTGCAACTATAATTTGCAACTATAAAATAAATTACAACCAACATGTACAATCAAATTAGTTGCATAAATGAAGTCACATATAACATTTAAACGCAAATGATGACCTGGCATGACGTCATCACATTCCAAATGGATGATGTATACAATCAACATATATAAACCTTCATCCATTGACCATTCGTATAAAGTTTGCAACTACTCACCATTATTTATAATTATGTTATAACTTGTTACAAAGTGCCATGTGACAACATAAATTATTTTAATTATTTTTGTAAATTACATATTGAATATTCATCATCTATTTTAGATGGTGTTAAATCATGCCACGTGGCACAATTTAAAAATTGCCATGTGGCATGTTAATTGAATTTTGGCCAAAATACAATTAAATCAATATTTAGGTATGTATGTATGTAGGTATGTAAATAGGTAGGAAGGTAAATAAGTAGGAAAGAAGGTAGGTAGGTAGGTAGGTGGGTAAGTCAATTAAGAAGTAAATATGTAAATATCTTTATTTTATTTTAGGTTTAGCCTTTAAGGTTAAACCTCTTTCATTGGCTCATCCCAAATTACACATGTTTTTAATATATAAATGTAAAACAAAACACCTTCCTTATATATTTTTACAAGATGGAAATGGAATATAAAACATATGGGATAAAAAAATTTGTTGTAACTTAATTTGTGATTAAATTGAAACTAAGTTGCAACTAAAAAACTTATCCCATATTCTTTGTCTCCTTTTTCAAATTTGTAAACTATGTATTTAATATGTAATTTACTAACTAACTAATTAGTTAAAACTAGTTGATTAACTAAGCATTAAGTTTTTTTTACCCATTCAACAACTTATCGACTATTTATAACCACCTACTAATTAGGTAGTAACTAGTAGTAATATAAACTATGTAATTATCAATCATAATAAATTTAAAATACTTAGCATATATTTTAATTTAAATAAATAATAATCATTTTATTACTACTCATAATAATAAATTATTGTAATAATTACTTATTAGTAATAAAAATTTAAAATATTTCATAATTACAATAAATTTAAAAAATATTTAAATTATTAGATAATCATAAATTTCAATAATTAATACATTTAATAGGTAATTTAATTTAATTATAAATTATGGCCAAAAGAAAAAAATTCCCTAGGACATTTTTTACAACCAACTTGTCACAGGATTCCTTTATTTTGGCCATAACTTGTGTTTTAAGTACTCAAATGGGTCATGCGAACCCATTTTAAACATCTATGTCTCAAGAACTTTCCAATGATATAAGGGACTTTTCAATTCAATGAATTTTGACCCCTGAAATTGTTCTTTGCAAATTTGAAACTCCGTTAGGACTCCAATTCCCAAAGTGGGAGCCCACTTGGGAGTGTGTGGGTTCATTTCCTCACACTCTCTTACAGTCTTAGGAGCATGAAATGTGACTCCCGGGCTTCATTATCAGCCCGCACCTTTGCAAGCCCTCGTTTTAATCACGAGCCCAAAGCTAAGGTCGCGACATAAATGATTGGGAACCAAATAAAATTTGAACAAGACTATGGTCAAAGGAAAACCCTGCTTCTTCTAAAATTATTACCTCCTTTTGAGTTAAATCAATACCTTCTTGGATGAGCCATGTAGTTGACATTAAAGGCTAAATAACTGCATATTTTCGCGTTGTTCCATTGATAAAACAACTCGAGTCATCGGGACAAAACCAGTGCATAGGTGTTTTAATGATCCAGTATGAAATTGTACCTAGAACCTCAAGTAACATGGAGTTGGAGTTTCACTTACAAATTTATAAAAGTTGATTTTTTTTTTACATTTAAGCCCCGAGGTTTTCTAAAGCGCAAAACATCAAACAACAAAACTGGGTAGGTAGCATTTAATCTGCCATTGGCCATCAACATAAATATTTTCTTTTAACTCCAAGCCACTTCAAAATACCAAAGGTGAACAAGCACTAGAACCATAAGACCATTGTTGCATGCCTACATTTTCGATAACATTGGGTTGAAAAGCAATAATTGTTACTCATGGATGAGAAAAATTCACATGGTCAAGACGATGATAAAAGCAATAATTGTTACTCATCGATGAGAAAATTTCACATGGTCAAGACAATGATAAAAGCAATAATTATTACTCATCGATGAGAAAATTTCACATGGTCAAGACGATGATAATCATTCTCTACACCAAAAGAATAATCAACGAATCACTTGGCAAACCCAAAAACCTCTTCCCCCTCAAAATGTAGAGCGCGATAAAAGAAGGAAGATTTAGACGTGTAATTTGCCACAATAGCCATTAGTTTAGTAGGATGACCAGATTGTTGGGCCCTCTTCAACAAAAATTCACTTCTATCAAATCCATGACCAAATGGACCCCTTCATAAGTATTGTTTATATAATGTAGACTATTTGAAAGCCTGAACATAATCATCAAACATCACTATGTATAGATAAGTGTCACGATTCCCCGATTGTTGCAACCAGATGTTATGCACAATTTTGGCTACATTACAAGTGGGCATGTCTACCCACTTTTGATCGTTAAACTTTTACATATCAAAGGAAAGGAATCATTAGAAAAATTTGAAATGTTGCAACGGAGAAGCATATAGACTACAAACGAAAGTTCAATGAAAATGAACATCTTATAATGCATAGAAAAGAAGGGAAGACATAGGAAATTCACAGGAGAAGTATTCACATGGACCATGAAACCTCCCCATTGTCTAACACAAAAATGTCAAAAGATAAGCCAATTGTTAAGCTTGGGGACACCTATTTCAGAAGCAACCCCAAATGATAGCCACCAAGAACGTAATGACTATTAGCATCCGTAAACAATTTGGCATTTTCATACTGGTGACAAAGAGCCTTATGCTCATCTTGTAACTTAGGTCTAATTAGTTGCTTGGTTTGTTTATCGAGTGAATGACTTTAATGGAATAAATAGGTGCGTTCCTTATCAACCATCCTGATAGAGAGGTCACTAGAACCATAAACAATTCTGATAGTGTTCCAATTGGCTTGTGCATTATTAACCATAAATCCCTTGAAATTGGGTTTTTTGACACCTGTGCTTCAGCATTGTTTCATCAAGCTTTTTCCACATAAGTTGTTGAGCTTCAATATCCTTAGACTACATATCACAACTATTGTCAACATTTTACAATAGATAGGAACATACACATGACAAGACATAGTTATCTAGCTAACAACACATTTTACATGATCAAACATGATCCAAGAGTTTTGCAAATCCCTTGCAAGTTACATTCATATGACAAGGCTGATTCCATTCCCAACACCATTTATCAACATCCTAAAAATGAAAACTTATGTCCATGAACTTGTCCTAGCAAGTAACATTCCTAGATGTAATCATACCGATTTTTGGACTTCAATTGAAATATGCTATCAATATAGCCACCTTTTGAATGACACTTGAAAGAAGCAACAAGCTTATGAACTTTGAGAGAGTTAAGTTCACAAAACTTATCCTAAATGTGCTCTAACTGCTCACCCTTGAAGAACTCCATCATGTTATTATTAGAATCATCAAGCAAGTCATTATGAAGGTCTTCCTAACACTAAAGGAAATAAAAAAGATATTCGCATCAGGCATGCAATCAACCTCTTCTACGATCAATCTTCTAGTCTCCTAACCAACTCCTGACAATTTTCATCCGCAGAAGATGGTTATGAACACCAAGATGAATTGCCACTCTTAACATAAATTGAGGTCTATCCACAACATAATACATTCACCCACCACAAATGGCAACACAAAAGGGAGGAGAATGACAAAATTTGCATCCAAGCGAAAAAGAGGAAAAATTCATTGTCATTTGACCTAAAACTAAAATATGAATGCACTCACCACACCAAAATGTTTCATTGCAAATGGCAAAGTGCAAGAAGTTCCCACGATCATCCTGCACACACCACAAATGACCCAAGCAACGAGCCTTCCTCAAGTTCAACCTAAACAAATTTTTTATATTAGTTGTGACCAGCTTACTCCAAGCATGGCCATCATACTTTTTGTCCATGCCTTGCATTTGGGAAAGGTTGTGGACATTCAAATGGATGGGCGGCAATTCAAACAAGACATCCAAACCAAAAATATCGGTAAGAATTAGACTTTTCATAAAGGGCTATTGTCATAATCCAAAGTTCACAACTTGTTGGAGGTTTGTCATGGCAACACCATTGCACGTAAGTAAGAAACAACAAATTGAATACTCCCCACATGGTTGGATGGCTTTAATGACAAAGAGGCTCCATACTAGAAAAATGCATTTCAACGATTTTGTCGATGAAGGAAGTGGTGTCAAGTCCTCATTTGTTAAGGAATAGACAATTCAATGAAAATAAAGGATGTAAAAATATTATAACATTGAAGGAAAGTATCGTTAACTTCAAGTTTTTGCTTCATAACCTTGATCACAAAACCTACAATTTTTGTCGTCATGTGGTCTCCTAAGAATTATGAACCAAGTTATCACCAACAATGTGATAACAACTACAACCAACCACCCATTGTCCCCCCTACAAAGAGGTCATAGGAATTTGATATAGAGAACTCGAGACAAAGTTATTAAAATCATATGAGATGTCTTTAATACATGTAAAAAACCTGGCTGAAAAACAAACATAGCATAGAAACAATGTTCAAAAACAATGATCATGCCTAATTCGTTTACCATGATGGTGAGGTCCAAACGTCCAATAGCATGAAATGTCGCCATGTTACAAAGGGCACAAGAATAGTAGTGAAGGAACTCATACGGATTTGAATCAACAAGAGCAAAATCAAACGTTAGAGTAAATTTTGAAAGGTTTGGCAGAAAAGATGAGGAATCGAGGAAATATAATCCAGGTAGGGAGTGATTCAAATATGAAATAGGACAAAAAACAACAACAATGAAAACCACAAACAAGAAAGTCAAGCAGTGTAATAATAAACATCAAAATAAGATTGTAAGAATTTTGGGCTTGTAACCAAACATAATATTTGTTGATGGAATATGGTGTAGAGAATAAAATTTGGGACAACGTGATCACTTTGAAAGTCGTTTAAATGGAAAGCCAACCTAAAACTTCTACAACCTCTGATGCATTATGTAAATTACATAAATGTGGTGCAGGCTTGAAAAAATTTTATAAAAAAAAAGGGAAATTATAGAGAGCCATTAGAGAACAAAAGTATGTGTCATTTGAGAAAGATCAGCTTTTGGAAAAACAAAACGACGAGAAAAAAAAATGCAAAAATTAGAAACTTTGACAAATGGGTGGTGACAGGACATTAAAACCATAGGAATATCATATTGGAACTGGCATTTACGTTAACCTAAACAAGGTTGATGTATGTGCAATGTGTAGAAATCCAAAAGAAAGGTGCAAAAAGACGAGGTGGAAGAAGGCATAATGCAATAGGGGAATAGCCTCATGCAAATAGGTGGAGGACAATAGTTACATCCTAGTTCAAAAGAAGACTCAAACATGGGATTAAGTGTGAGATCAATGATAAAATATGCAGTCCATACTCTTCATTAGCTAACTCATGTGAAATACATTTGTGACAAGATCTTAATAGGAAAAGTGAAAGCTAGAAGGAATAATTATAAGGCACAGTTGGAACATGATGGAACACGGATTTAATTTGTATTTGTAATAAAATATTTCATTAGGCGTCAAAAATTACAAAAAGTATTTCCAAGAAGAAAAACTACAATATATTGAGGTTGCGACATTCCCAAGAACTTTCATATCTCAGATAAATCAACAACATAATAGACATAAAAATTCATCATTATGCATGTGAATGTTGGAATTAAGAAAAAATTACATAGATTTAAAGAAAAGGGGAAAAAAAACTAGAATTTAAAACGTCATTTTTAGGTTGGTGGATAAGAAAATTAATTTAGAAGAGGTTGGAGATATATATCACGGAATGGAACTTGTTATAAGGAAGGAAGTGAAATATGTGTTATTGAAAATGAGTACATTTAATCACAAATATTTATGGGTCACGATGAAATCCCTTGAAATGTAGTATGCATGATGGGTGCCAGATTCTATTTTTAGCGAAGAGGTAAAATTAGTTTATTAGTGATATGAAAAGTTTTTTTACTTAGTAATAAGTAACTAATAAGATCTTGAAATAATGGAAATGTTGTGTCTAAAATATTAAGAGGGAAATTAGAAACCATTTGCCCATTACAATTGTGTGTATAAATATGTTGACATGAGTTTTTTGGAAATCATATATTCACCCTAAAAGGGTACAAGATTCAACAAAAAAATGTTTCTTCATTAGCATCATTTTTTATAACACATAAAACAAAATTAAATATAATAGTGCAATGTTAGTGGCATTCATTATCACGATGGACAATTATAGTTATAATTAGTCTTCAGAATTCCAAATCATGAAGACATGCAAGGTCGGCGAGATCCGTTGTAATAAAAAATGCGATATTGATAAATGAATTAGGCCATAAAATTTCCGAAATCCATTATCAGAACACTGAAAATTATGAGAACACATAATTAACAAGATTAAATAACCTTTCAAAAATAGCTTTCATCTGGTGACTTAGCATATAAAAATACTAGGAATATAAACAAATTTGAAAATAATAACTACAATAGAAAAATGTAAATTCAATGTTTTTTTAAAAATATATATTAAAAGAACAAATATCTAATTCTAAATATTTGGTTCTAAATATGATTTATATCAACTAATCGAACCTTAATTACCTTTTCCAATAATTTGTTTTTTCTAATTTCATTATAAAAACGTGTGTTTGAGTCTACAAAAAATAATTATAGATGCCATTTCTTATAGCAAACATTGAAATTTGTAAAAAGGGAATAACTTTGTTTTTGTCAAGCATTATTGTTCAAAAAAAATAAATAAAGTTTTAGATACAAAAAGAAGGTGTTGCTCAAAAGAACTCCAAAACTCCAAAACGAAGAAGGCAAAAGTAAAGATTCTAATGGATAAACCCAAAGTAACAAAGATGAAACATTAAAACCAAGAAGAAGTTATAGCTGACAAAGGATATGTGGCGCAACCTCTTCTCTACGAGGGTTGATTAGGTTGAAAAGGTAACAACAAAATTCTTGAAGTGCATTTTGTTTACAGTTAGTAAAAAAATGCAAATTTTTTTGGTTTTAATAAAAAAATGCATTTGTATTTTGTTTTAGATGCTTAGAAGAAGCGCATTTCTCCTATGATGTAAAATAGAACATCCTATAACAACTTGAAAGGATTCAAATTGTCTCCATTCGACCCCATAGCAAGTATGAATTTAAAAATGTGTCTTGAATGAAGAGGAGACAAAACTATGCATTAAATTGCACTTCCAAGCTTGGTTTTTTTTAAAAGCTATGTTAGAAACACTAATATCTTGATTGAGACTTTTACATATATATTATTGTGTTCTTGTTCTTGTAGGAGGTGGAGGACACACAAACACAACAACTTGACGTATGTTTTTAAGGTTTTCCAATTTCTCTTTCAAGTTTTTTCTTTTTTGTTTATATGCTTTGAGTTTGTATAAGGTTTTGAAGTTCTATAATTTTCAGTTTCCTTTAGAGCTCAACTAAAGCAAGAAAATTTGCTTCAGCCTTTCTTGAAGTTCTCGAGTTCCAATCAATTGAAAGAGAAGCCAAAGCAATTTTTTTTGTGCTTGGCCTTTAATTTTCAGCATTCAAAGATGGAGGTTGAACATAAAACAATTTGCCTTGACCCCTCTTGGAGCTTCCAAGCTTTGAGCTCAGAGGCTCAAGGTTGAAACAAATAACCATGCATTTGAAGCAACCACTAAAAACTCTCACGAGCACCACCAGATTTGGATATGTTCTCAATGGTAGAAATAGGAAATCTCAAGATTAAAAATCAAGACATGTAAGCTGTGAATAATGGGGATATTCTAATTGCTTACAATATTATAAGATATATGGGATGATGATGAAAATGTTTTGGATAATGCTTATGAACAACCTACAACAAAAACAATGTACATGTATGGGGGATGTTCACAAAGAAATTCACCATGCCATCAATCTAAACACGTGGTTTCATAGGGTGAAAAATGTACCAAATTAATTACCTCCAATATGTGTAATCTCTAATCCAATTATTAAAATACACATTAGTTAAGATATAAACATTTTTAGATTATCCACACAATTATTTAATAATCCCTTGTACATCCAAATATCAATTGAAGCTTGAGAAAAGTATTGAGCATTTCATATTTGAAATGAGTGACTTTGTAAGAGTGTAATGAAGTATAGGAATAATACTTGCCAAAAGGTATGAACTAGACACATGGCATGTATAAAAAATGCAAACAAAAAATGGCACAAAGCCACATTAGGCCCAAGGGTTAATGAATTGATCACAATTACATGTTACACACACCACGCATGACACAAGTTAAAAACATAGCTCTTCTACTAATTATAACGTTTTAGTGAAGTCAGTCCCATGCAAACGGTCTAAAAAGTGTTAAACAATTTTGAAGAGATCATTGAATGAAATAATTAAAAAACGACCTTATAAAAATATGGCCTTTGGAAGATGTTTACAACTTTGTAACATTACACGAGTCAAGTTTAGTATCTTTCAATGAGCTTCTAAGTAGCAAACACAAAAAAACAAGTTTTGAGTTGAATTGTCCATTTGCACAATGTCATGATATCCATACCCCAAGCATTTTTGTTGAACACTAATAGAAGTGAAATTAAAATTCATGCAAAATATTTCACATTACTATAACAACATATTTGCATTTCATAGGCATATGTTCATTATTTTTATCTTAAGTTTCAACAAACTTAACACTACAATTCACTCCCATGTCAAATTCATAGTTATTACATGTAACCAAAATATGCATTTCAAAATACATTGTAACAAAGTCCAAAAATAATAGTACAATTCATTTCATCATAATCTAGCACCATAGAAAATTCACACAAAAGTTCAACATAGACTTCATCATAGAAGATTGTGCTTCTCTATATTACTAAAAACATCAATATAAATTATAGCATAATCCCAAGTTTTGTTGAAAAAATCCCAAAACAACACTTAAAATTTGTGTTATATCAAAAGAAAATTTGTGGTTTTCTACCGTAAGTACCTCCAGCTCTTCCTATTATTCTCTAAAAACTCCCTATCTCATCTTCTTCTCCTTCTTCTTTTGTTTTCCAGAACTCTCCCCCTTCTGAACCATCCCAAGTAACATCGTTGTGATTTAAAACAATATGAATTTAAAATTCAAACTAACAAAGTTTCGTGATTAATCTTTATTTTAATTACTTCATTCATCCCAAATTACATACTCAACTTACCCCCTTAACATTATCCTCTTTGTACTTTGGATTCCACCCTCAAAATCCTTATAAAATGACAAAAATGAAATGATAGTATTCTATATCTTTTTAAACATATGTTCCCCTGTTATAATGTTGTAATCCTAATCTACATAGAAACCAATGGTTATATATCTATGTTTTGCTTTGGAATTTTGATCTCCTCCCCCACTAATTCAATTTGTGGTTCAATGTCTAAATGTTGTATCTTGGATATCTCTTTTTATAGCGCTAGAATAACCTCCACCTTTTTTTGTTCTTGAATTCCCTATAGTTATTTTTCTTCCCGACCCCTTCCCTAAGGTCATGTGGTATCTCTAGATGTACATCCTCCTTGTGAGTTGCTCCACTTCTAAAGTCTTGTGATCTTTCAATTTTGTACTTCCTCCTCCTAAGTTGTCCCACTGGGCCCTATTTCTGTTTCTTCATCCTAGCCCGATACCTCTATACTTGTTGGACTGCCACAAATGAAATTTGGAAAATTCTTTTGATAAGTTTCCAACTTGTACCATATAATTCTTTCATCAGCTTTATGTTGAGCCAAATTCTTCTCTAACTCCTTTGTAAAATATTCCTCTGTAACCTCCCACCATTCTCAAATTTTGCCTCAAAGTCCTTCATCTTGTTCTTCGTCTTCATAAATGTATAGTATTATAACATTTGTTCATAATCCTCTAGTCTTTTCTTGATACCAGTTGAATCCAAACTCTTCTTCTGTTCTTGTGCCCTTTCCAATGATACTTGTAGGTGCTGCAAAGCCCTTTGATACTCCTTCTTGTCCTCCATTAAATGCTCTCTTTTTGCCTTTGTTGTCTTTCTTCTAAACTCCTTAGACTACAACATAAATACATTATTCAGATTTATCAATTCCAAATTTGTTAGAACATTATCTTTTTCCTTCTTTTCTTTAATCAATGCTTTTTCATGACTATCCAAAGCATCATGTGTTTCTTATAAAGAAATAGTGCTTTTGTCCACTCCCTCTCTCTGGTTTCCCAAATTTTAGTCTTTTGCTTTAAATTTTGCAATTCTTCATCCTTCGACCTTAGCCGTGTTGTGCTACCCTTGAGCTCCTCATTCTCATCATTTTTTGCTTGGCCTCTACCCTATTCTTCCTCCAAATTTTTACATTATGCTTAGACCCCTTTTAAAATTCTTTCTCCTTATCCAATTCCTCCTATAACATTGCCTTTTCCTTCTCACCCGTAACTAATCTATTATTCAAAGTGTTTACCTCCAAAGTCAAATTCCCCATATTCAAATTCACAATGGCCATGGTTTTAAATAATTCATCTACCTTATCTACTTTCATTAGTTCTGCAGTTACTTCCTCCACAAACTTTGGTGTACTTGCTTATGTCGTAGGATTTCCAGATCCTTTTGCAAACAATCCCAACTCATGTACCAATCTTCTCCCCAGTTCAAATTGAAATTGAAATTCTTTTATAGATTATGGCCTACTAGGTGGTACCTATAGTTCCATTGGTCTAAACTCTTCAAAAACAGCTTGTGTTGCCATTCTCTTTGTTTGTAGTTCAATAGACTATAGACCTTCCTATGTTTGTTGTTATAAATGTTGAAAATGTTTTGGACTTGTAGTGGTCTCCATCCAATCTTCACATACGTCCCCTTCAAAGTGTAGATGTTCCTCACCTTTTGGAAACCTTATGTCATGTTCCCTATTAACTCCTTGGTTTTGTTCCCTCAGCTGTCTTTCCTATGGCGATGTCATCTATGGTATCTCCTACCTTTATTCCCTTAGTTGTCTCTCCCGTGGAGATGTCATACGTGGTACTGTTGCAATTTGTCTAACTTCATGTACCATTGGTAGCACCACCCTTACCACTATTGGTACTACATATGGTTCCATTCTCCCCCTCATCATTTTCTATGCCCTCAAATATATGCTCTCCTATTCCTTCTTCACTTTTGAACTCGAGGTTCTTCCTTCCTCAATTTTTTATTATTCTTGAAAACATTTCTTAAGAGTCTACTACAGTTTTCTTTTTATTCTCTAATGTTGTCCACATTTCCTCCCTAGTTCTTTTAACCTTGGCAGATGGTTTCTATGGATTGTCCTTTTGATGCACAAACAAATATTGGCAAATTTTTGCCAATACCAAGGCAAATTAATAGGTTTTTTTTTAATCCCCCTTATTCTCCTAACATACTTATACCACCTATCTAGCTCACTACATAGACTATTAAATATAATTTGTGCCTAATCTACCTTCTTCCCTCCTTTCACCAATGTAATAGCATTTTTGTTGCTAAAATATTATACCTTCTCCTTTTGATAAATGACAAATGTATTGGTAGGATATCTGACAAAGCATGGTAGACCCTGACTCTTTGCATTCCATTGTTTTGCAGAAGAATTTGCAAATGCAAGTCTACAATTCTGTAATGTCTGAACTGCTAATGACTTACTAACTTATTCTTTTAGTTCTTCTACATACCCTTCTGCACACACTCCAAAAACATTTATAATTAGTTGTTTCATGATTACATACACCTTATCCTTATGCCCAAAATAAATATATGCGCCCTTGATCAAGAATGTGTTTAAAAATTCCAACATAACATTAAGCATCGGTGTTTCCCACCCCATTAGAAACAAAGGAACAAGCCATGCTTTAGAAGCCTAGTCTTCTTCTATAACAAGATTAGTCTAGTTATCCATCCACTCTATATGTTTGTGATAGTTCTGTTTCGTTGTGTCCACATGAAACGTTCAAGATCTAGAATTTCAATACCTTTCTCCAGAAATGTAGTTTTGTCCAAGATTGTGTCTTTTATTTGCTACCACTTCAACTTCATGCTACTCCATCTCCATCACCCTTCATTGTGCTTTTCCCATTGTCTGCACCTTTGTAATTTATTATACTTTTAACTGCAATTCTATGAATAACTATTTTTCCTATACAATAACGTTCTCCTCCCTTGTGTCCTTTTGCACTACTTGTGCCTCCACAAAATGATGCTACTTAGCTTTGTCTTCCTCTAATTCTTTAATGCACATTGGATCTATTAATGTAGCTCATGGTCCTATCTACTCTCTTACATGCCAACGTCGTCTATTTCTGCACAAAAACTCAACTATAAATTTTCTAGTTGTATTTATGTCTTAAATTATCATCTACACAAATTATATCTTCACATTATATGCCTTGCCTTCTACACATTCCGAAGATGATGATGAATGTAACAGTGACCTTATAACGAACAACTAAATATTCAACATTCCTTCTCTCTTTGTTCTTTTCAACTCCTCTTCTAATTCTATTTTTCTCAACAATTATTCTTCCTTTTCTTGCCTTCATCTATGTTCACTCCTCTATGTTTCCTTTTTATCTTGCTATTTGCTGTAGTTTTTCAATTACATTCTCTACATTCGTACTACTATGAACTTTAAAACTTTGAAAATGCACACAATTTCCAATAACAAACGCAAATCGCTTTCGATGGTTACCCCGTTTTTTCAAGTCCTTGAACGTCCCGCCTGTCACATTCATTTTTTCATCTACCCGCCGTCTTTTAATTAACGTATGATCTTCAAAATTAATATGACCCATCACTACAAGTTTATGTGCCCCTTGTACAGCCACATGGAAGGACTTAACATCATCATTATGAGTGAATGTCACAAATTTCATCTTTCGATTAATTGACATCTATAATCTCCTTACATTATATGTATTGATTCCATTTTGGTCGCCTTATACCCCTTTTACTAATTGTGCTCATTTATTGGTTGATTACGAGAACACATTTATTAATCGTAGTAATTTTTCTACGACCTATGCAAATGATTATAAGGATTGTGTGAATATTCTTAATGACTGAACGAATATTGTTGTTGATTCAACCGATACTCCTAACATATCATCTTTATATCACTGCATCCCAAATCTCGCACTACTACAATTATTATTCATTTATAGATAAAAAATAAAGATTATGTTCATTACTGGATCTGTGATCTGTTTTTTATCTTCATCATTCTTCATTTGTGGTTTTTGTATTTCACATATGTCATCATCCTCCTCTATGTTAGAATTCACCTCCTCACTTCCACCTACACTATTTTCCCAATATACTAGCATATGTTGTTCTTTTTTCTAAACTTCAAATTCCATGTATTTATAAGGTTTGAGCTTATTCATCTTGACCAACACATGGTTAGTTTCAAACTTCTCAAAGGTTACCAATAACACAGTGTTATTTGGCAACACGTATTAAACTCAATACGGTCCAAACCATTTCCTACTAAACTTCCCTAGGTGTGACTTGCCCTTTGGAAACCATAGATCATAATCACCAAAACTAAAATGTTTTCCCAGATTCTTTTGTTGACTCCATAATGTTCTATCCCACTATTGAATTCATGTAGTTTCTGTAGCCTGCATTTTAGCTTCTTGTAACTTTTTGAGCTCTATAATTCTACTAATTAAAACTCTCATTGGAGTACTATCTTTCTCATCTCCACCAACAACTAAAATGATGTACTTTGTGGGCATTATTGGATGTAATCCATACATTAATTAATATGGTGTATACCCTATTGCTACTTTGTGTGTAATTCTGTATGAAAATAACACTATAGACACATGTTCATCCCAATTTGTTCTATTTTCATTAACTAACTTGGTCAATAATTATGTCCCAAGTACCTTGTTAGTAGACTTAGCCTACCCATTTTCTTGAGGATAATAAATTGTAAAACTCACATGTTTCATCAAAAAATGATTTGTCAAATATTTGATGGCATCATTAATAAAATGAATTCATTGATCTATGATTATAGTCGAAGGACATCCAAACATGGTTCATATGCATTCATACAAGTTTTTTGTTGTGACTACTGTTGTATCATTTTTCAATGTTCTTGCTTCCACCCAATTAGTAACATAATCTATGGCAACAAAACTATATTTGTTCCTTGTATATCTCCATGTTGGTTTAATTGGCCCCACAAAATCAAGTCCCCATTTCATTAATGGTTATTCTAGAAGAGTTATGACCAGCTTTGCAAGACTTTGAGTTACCAACCCTCTTGTTCTTTGACATGCATCATAAGATATGTAGTAATCATGCACGGCCCTATACATAGTTGACCACCAATATCTAACATCCAATATCTTCTTATGCATTATTTCCATTGCAAAATGCCCTCATGAAGGTCCTTCATGTAGTTTTTTCATCACCATATGTGCTTGTGTTATTGTCAGACATCGTCATAGTTTGTTGTCTTAGCCCATTTTGTACAATTCACCATTCTTTAATGTAAAAGGTTTTGATCTCCTGACCAATATCTACTTTTGTTGCATCGATAACGTGCTTTCAATTTGTCATGTTTTTAAAAATTATTTTACATCATTCAACCATTCAAACCTTGTATAAAACAAACTTGCATCTATGGTTTGATCAAGCACACCTATGGGTTCTGTACTATTTGGAAATCTTGATAATGCATCTACAACTATATGAGTTTTGCTTGGCTTATACATTATTGTGAAATCATATTGGAGGAATAATAATAACCATCTAGCTATTCTCCTTCAAACTTTTAGTTTATTGACCAAATAGACCAATGCCATATGATCTACATAAAAGACAAACTTATTGCCCAACAAATAATGTCTGAACTTGTGTAAAGAAAAAACCCATTCCTAAAGCTTCTCCTTGTGTTGTGTTTTAATTATGTTATGCTCTATTCAAAAACCTAAAAACATACACTATTGGTTGATCATTCTTCCCTATTACATTCTAAAACAACATAGCCCCCACAATTAACAAGGACGCATATGTATGAACATGAAATTCCACCTGCCAATTCGGTGATATCAGTACCAGTGTTTCAATATACTTATGTATAATCAATTTCCATGCCTACTAACATTCTTTTGTCCAAAGAAAAGTCTCTATCTTTTTGGTTAGTTTAATGATAGGTGCCATAATCGCAACAATTTTTTTTATAAAACATCTGTAAAACTATGCCATCCCATTGAATATTTCAATCTATTGGGGATTCTTAGGTGGTGGCATGTTTACAATTGATTGTATTTTCTTTGGATCTAGTAGTTTCCTTTCTTGGAAACAATAAAACCCAATACCTCCCTTGAAAATACCATAAATGCACATTTGTCTAGATTCAAACTAATGCCATATTCTTTGCACTTTTGAAAACATAATCTGAACTTATGCAAATAACTCTCCATGTCACTATACACCATAAAGTCATTTAGAAATATCTTCATAAAACTATCCAAATATTCTTTGAATGTTTTGGTCACAACTCTCTAATATGTTTGAGGTCCATTTTTATCTCCAAATGACATCACCTTCCATATAAAAGCCCCCTAGTCTATAACAAATGTAGTCTTGTATTTGTTCTCTTGAATTATATATATTTGATGATATCTTAAATATCCACCTAAGAAGGAATATGCCTCATACCTTGCCACTATGTTCAACACTTCATATGTGAAAGGTAATGGGTATGGATCTTTTTTTGTGGCTGCATTTAGTTTTCTAAAATCTATACAAATTCATAGCTTGCCATTTTTCTTGGGTACTACTACTATGGGTGACAACCATGTAATTTCTTTTACAAATTCAATGAATCCAACTAGTAACAATTTATCTATATCTTGTTTGACCACTGTAGCATAGTTTGGATTAAATTTATACCTAGCCTGATGTGTTGGTAGTATAGTAGTGTCTAATTCAATTTTATCTTGTGTTAGCTCTAGTGGATTCCTTTTCAGATTTTTATGTGTCTATGCAAAAACATCTTTGATTTCCTTCAACAACTACTCCACTTCCAGCACCTTGCTTATTTCCAGTTGTGCATTAATTTTCACCATTTGTAGTTCTGCATCAATTCCCAAATTGAGCTTCATTAATTATTGATCTTCAGTTAAGGTCCATCCACCTATCTGCAATCCCTATGCTTTGATGTTTGCTAGAGTTTCATCCACTACAACACTACCTAGTTGATATCTATAATACGTTTCTTTATACACCTTATATTCCAAAGCTACTTTTGGTTCATATATGTTGCCAAGTATCTTTTTCTCTATGCTTTGTACTTCAAATCCTTGTTCTAAAATACTAGTTTTCACATCTATATCAATGATCCCCACATATGTGGTTTTCATAAATTGAATTGCCTTAGGTAAATTAATTATTCCTATGGAAAACTATTATGGCTCTATAACAAGATGATATCTTTTTCATTTGTGATATCATAGCACAATATCACTTTTGGTATTATTACTTCACTTCCCAAATGTTTGGTAATTGTAATTGTTCATATTATCTCATTGCCTTGTATGGTAACAATGTTATTTCCCTAGTCATGTGCCATTTTAGCATCCTTCAACCATGGTCTCCTCAACAACATGGAATAACTAAAATCTACCACGTTATTATGAAATATAATAAATGCAATTATGTAAGGAATGCCATGAACATATATCTTCAAATCTTTCATCAACCCCATTGGTTTTGTGGTTGTTTGATCTATCATCCTCAAATTATATGGTGCAAGTTTAAGCTTTGGAAGCCCCAAACTTAATCTCAACCGTTCTGTGATAATATTAACTCCAGAATCTCCATCCAACAACGCATCTTATATTGTATTCTTCCCAATCTATACTTGGATAATTGCCATATGATTATCTATTGCTACGACAGTTATCCTTACTTTTAGTATTGAAGAACCAACTTGTTTCTTTGGAGTTACTTTACTTACATTATGAGTTTTCTCTGGTTTCAATTTATGCCGAAGATATCTCTATAGCCCAATAACTATTTTCAGCAATTATCCTAAGTTCAAAGTATAACTTGTTTCTAACATTTGCTTATTAATGTCCAAATAAATCTTTTCTACTATGATTAATTTCCCTTGTGAATTCACTACTTCCTAAAATTTATGTGCATCCACATGAGTACTATTTGGCATACCCGACCATGTTGTGTTCCATCCCTCCATGGATGTGGATGGCCCTTATGTATGAGTTTGTGTTTTTTGAATCTATTGAATTGTCTCCACCATTGACTGCTTCAACTATTCTTCTTTCTCCTAATCAGCAACATTCTTTGCTTTTTTTGGTTCTCTATCCTTGAACACCTATTTTTCAATTACTTTATTTCTTATGGTAACATTAACATCCACCACATTCACATGCGCAATGATTATTTGTGTCTTAGCAATAGGTTGAACCTCTACTATTGTCACAAACTTCCCATGAAACATTTTTTACATCTCAACAAACTTTGGAAAATATATCATTTTATGTCTGCTCAAAACATAGATTTGACATGCATATGAAGATGTCTTTTATGTTTTTTCACTTAGTTGTGTTGCCTCTGTGGTTGCCACCGTGGTTTGTTTTTTCTTTTTTTTGCATGTCTCCACATTGTGATTTTCACAATTTGTGCAATGTTTGTCAGCCTTCCATATATTAATTTGTGTTTTTGCTGGTATTACTTATTTGATACTTTGTGGTATTAACAGTGCACTCCTTGCTTCTGTAGTAGTCGTACCTTCTTCACACAACATTGTTGCCTCCTTATGATGTTGTAATGTTGATTACTTCATCCATGTAATCACAATTAGGAGGTATGATTGCAAACTTATTCTAAACACAGTAGTTAGAAAATTGTCTATGGTTAGTACTTATAAACCATGAGCCAACTTCTGAATCCGCTCATAGTAAACCTCCACCTTTTTAGTCTCCTCCTACTTCATGTTCTTCAACTCCATGTATATTTGTTCATCATTATGAATTTTTCGATGATGTTTGCAAAATGCTTGTGTAAGCTCCAAAAAAATACAATAAGGAAATTCTAACATGTAATTATGGCACCAGTCCAATGTCATATTTCTTAGCATATAGCTAATGCGTTGATGATATACTTTTCAGAAGTCTCTACATTTGTTTTACTACATAATTGAACACTTTGACATGAGCATCTAGACCAACATCTTTTTTGAAATCAAGATACTTAAGATTTACCTTGTTTGGCCTAACATAATGGCCATCTTTGTGATAAAAAATTAGTGGAATTATAGTAATCGGTTCTTGGTATCCTCCTTTTGAATGCACAACATCTACACTTCTGCACCCTCCAATAGCCATTGAACTCATTAGTGGTCGATATGTAATCTTGTTCACATGAGTAGTCGTTATCGGATTATTAAACACCATTTGAGGTATGCCAAAAACTCCAATAGTAGCTATTGATAGTGCCAAACTTCGACTCAAATTCCTTACCACCAAGACTCCACCTAATCCACTTCCCAATTTTGCTACAAATCTAATTAGTATTTCCCTTTTGACAACATTTAAACGAGGCGCAACAACCGTTTCAACTCATGTGGTTGTTATACCTACACCAAGTGATTGAATAACTCTTATTCCAGCATGTCGTTTTCGAATTTCAATGACTATTGCTTCTAACACTATTGGCGGAGTTATGCTGACATGAAATCGATGATGTTCCAATCTGTGATTACCCATTGGTACCCATTGTTATTTCGTATGTGGATGTGAATGCCCCTTTGGTTTTTTACTTTTGGTCTAAATAGATGAACAAATTTGTCGACTATGTGGTCGTAATTGGCTTCCCAACTCCATGCTTCTAAATTTATTATGGACTACAAGAATTCTTGATTCTTATTCATGTGGTTGATCTATTAATGTTTCTACCACATTTTGTAACTCCACATGCCTAACAATACTTGTTTTGATATGAAAAGGCACAAAAGGACGATCCATGATTGCATGTCCTTCTTCCTCACAAAATACACAGACCCTTGAAAGTAACATGATCATCTCCAAATCTACTGATTCATGATCCCATGTTTCAGTTGTGTGCCTTGTTTGATCCAACTTTGGATTCCCTTGATAAAATATGATTACGGTACTTCATCCAATGCATTCACTTGTGCCTCTGCATACTCAAATGATCTTGGGTAATTTTCTTCAGTCTTCTCAAACACATTAACATTGGTGTTTTCATCCACCTCCTAGTGTTCCACTAGTTCATAGTAATCTAGAGATGCAGACTGATACACAAACCTGGGTTGTATACCTCTTGTAACATCCTTCCTTTGATTAATCATTGATTATGGACTTGAGATTTCTTACAATTGTCCAGGTATTACAAAATTTCTAGTTTTGTCTTGATCTCTACAACTTTAAACCATAGATTGCGATTGAAAAATATATTGCATTTACTCATTCGGATGAGTAGTCGATTGCATCTCTCTTCATGGAAATCATCGTTTGGAATTGTGCCTTTTCTGAAGACCCTTTGTCCATATGTCCTACCATACCACTTCTTGTGGTAGAAATGACGTATGTCGTGTAGGCTTTTCCTCTATTCTCAACACTTGTCTATCCAATATCAAATTTCAATATGGGGTTTCTATAAGCCTTGCATCCTCCTCTCCATTTTCAATATTATCTTGTGTTTGACGTTCAATAACTTGTCGATTTGCCTCGAAGTCCAATTATCACTATAAACTTTAGGTCACCATCCGATTCATCTTGTTCATAATTCTTTGTCTTTAGAGTCTGTAAATTGTTCTTGTCATAACCTTAACATTAAGTTCACAATTAAAAGTGAAGTCCAATAACCCATGACAGCGAAAGTGTGTTTAGGTGTGAAACACACTATCACAAATGAGGGAGAGTGCAAAGGATGAAGCCTAATGACTCCCAAGCCACTCCCACTTTGGGAGTTGCACTCATGCTGGAGTTGTGAATGTTCATAGCCTTGGTTGGAAGGACGAACAACACCAAATTGGGCCCCCATGACACCATTAGAAAGGTCTTGAACTGTAGATGCTTCAAATGCCTTCACATTATTCATTTAAACCTAATTTGCATGAATCATGATTTTTAAAAAGGGTGAGAGTCGAATTGGGAATTCGATTCCTAATCAAAACTCCTTTGAAAGCAAGGTCAAATGAGGTTTGATTGGAGCATGCTATACATCGTTGAAAAGATATTTTCAAGGGCTATAAAATATTACCCTCACACTCTTGAAAGAAACTTATTTGAGAAATATATGAACGTCCAAAATTTTGGGACTCCCACTTGGGAGTCTTGAGAAAAAATGACATTTGGATGTAGTCTTCACGGAAAGGCACAAAGTATACTATAGGGAGGGGAGTGGTGCTTCTTCTTAAAGGTTGCGAGCCATGTGAAGCTTATGCTTGAGGTTGTCCTTATTAAGTTCGCCACACCACTTCCATTCAACTTGCACCAACCACCTTTTTTTCTTAGTTGTGCAAGTTGATATCATCTTGAACTTTTGCTTGTGAATTTGTACTAGTCCCATCCTAGAGCTCCAGCACGCCTTCCTACCTTCAAAATGCTACAAGTTAAAGAGCGTGCCCCAACTCCTTTTTTTTTTCGTTGTTTCGTTCTAGGACCCACCTTTGGGTCCCTAAAAGAGTTTGGGGGCGCATCAGCTCTATAGTCCTTACAACGTCAACTGCATAGACCTTCGATATTTTCTAACAAACCTCTTAAAATTATGAATTGGATAGAAAACAACATTACTCATATGGACACTTTCATCTACATTATATAACAAAATTTGTAGAAAACCTTCCCATTACTAAAAGAAATAATTTAAAAAAAATTCCCCACAAGATGGTCGCTAAATGATAGAAATGAAAGAAAAATTCTTGTAAAATATTTCACATTATTGTAACAACAAATTTGCATTTCATAGGATTATGTTCATTATTTATGTCTTAAGTTTCAACAAACTTAACACCACAATTCACTCCCACATCAAATTCATAGTTATTACATGTAACCAAAATGTGCATTTTAGAATACATTGTAATAAACTCTAGAAACAATAGTACAATTCATTTCATCATAATCTAACACTATAGAAAATTCACACAAAAGCTCAACATAAAATTCATTATAAAAGTTTATGATTCTCTATATTACTGAAAACATCAATCCAAATTACAACATAATCCCAGGTTTTGTTGGAAAAAATCCTAAAATAACACTTAAAATATGTGTTATATCAAAACAAACTATGTGGTTTTCTACCGCAAGTACCTCTAGCTCTTCCTATTTTTCTTTAAAAACTCCCTATCTCATCTTATTCTCCTTCTTTTGTTTTCTAGAACTTTCCCCCTTTTGAACCATCCAAGTCACATCATTATGATCCAAAACAACAACAATTCAAAATTCAAATAAAGAAAGTTCCTTAATTGGTCCCTATCTTAATTTCCTTGTTCATCCCAAATTACATACTCAACTTACCCCCTTAATAAATGCCAAAAGATTTGTATTATTACCCATCAGTAAAAAGAAGAGATTTTATGAATATAAATGTAGAGTTCCAAGTTGAAGATTAGTACTGGGCATCTTCTAACCACTTGCAAGATTACAAATATATGGGACAATGATAAATTTGCCCAAAGTTTTTGAACAACCTGTGACAACCTCCTTGAGATAATCCATGGCCAACGCATCCAACAAATCAAATTATAGAATGCGATCTCATAGGTAGTGTGACTACTTGCTCAAATTTCAAGCTAATAAGAGAATAAATGAATCAATATTGTTGTGAAAGTGGCCAAAGAATGCTTTTGATGCTAAAGACAATGCATATGAAACACTAGTATTTGATTATAACAAAGAGTTGGATGTTCTTGTATTAGCCAATTTTAAAACTATAAGCAATGTTGAAGAGGAGAGCTCCCCACCATACTTAAAAGATGCAGTGACAGACTGAGAAATAGAAACAACGAATATGGAAAACACCACCCCGGTGATTACACTGCAATCTACAACAGTTTCCATTGAACTAAAAGACCCACCAATGGAACCTGGCTTAATTCAATATGTCAGGAAAAGAATGTGGTGACGCATCTAAAATTGGCAACAATTGCAAAGCCTATTGCAAAAACCTAACCTCTACGATCAATTGTTGTAAAAGACAGTCAAATTGAATGGGATGACCACTTTAAACTATGAAAACTTCCATTATAAAAGATTTGGTGATGAGAGGAAATCTAATATGCATTTTGCAACAACATAAACCGTTGAAAGGCTAGAAGAACACCATTAAAAAGTGACAAAACATTTTACAAGCTTAATCAAGATAACTATGTAGACTGTTGGGAGAGACATTGTAGTAATATTATGGGAGCCTTGAAAGAATAGATCAAAAGAAATAAAATAAAAAGGATGGAACAATAGAACGCAAAAAAACACTTTCAAGATGTGTATCAAACATTTAAGTATTACACAACGAATGATTATGTTGTCTTTGTCAAAGGATCTACGTTTCAATTTTAATTTTAAAAGGATTGACTTCCATGTTTGAATATATGTGCAAAAATTGAAAAGGAGGGAATGGAACATATCATAGAATGCAAAAATATGGAGAATAAAAAATCCTATTGCTAATAGAATGAACTTGTCGATTAAAACATTTGACAAGGAGGAATCAGAGGAGTACTCCACTCCTCCTCAAAGCCCAAATTGCAATGAGGACCATGGATTAAAAAGTAATAAGGAAGATTAGTATTCACATAGGAAGATATTGCAAAATGGGAGATTGGATGTCATAAAAAACTTATAAGAACTATTTAATGAAAGCATTTACCTTAATGCACAATAGTAATAGTTGCAACATGGGATAGAAAGTAGAAATGATGAAGTCCTTGAAGTTGACTAGGGTTCACTTAATTTGCTCCATAACGCCCTCCTCAAGGATGAAGCGTTAATCATTAAAAAAAATGATATTATAGAATTCAATGAAAGACAAACAATGTATTGAAGAAATGTGGTGAAATAAAATGTGCCGCACTAAACACTATAATGTTTTGGCAATTATTAGATAGTTTCATGGTAGCTCTAAACTTGTTACAAAAGAAAGCTAGACTTGAGACTTTTCAAGTTTACGTTGCTACGAATATAACTATTAAGATTCTATCAAATATATTTTTCCTTGCACCTTTTTGCACTGTCTCCAAATGGAATAGCTTAGAAAATATATTAACAAAAGTGTTGCTGGATCAAGAACTTCAACCTACCAAACATAAAACCTATTGAAGCAAGATGCATAAGATGCATAAGAGAAACAACATTATGAAGAACTCATGCAAAGGAACTAAAAAAGCTACCACTCTAGAATGGAAAAGTTGTGTCTCAATTAAGTACAAGTGGAATACAATCAAAGGCAAAAATAGTCAATAAACATCTTAAACATTAACTTCTCTTGCTTCATCATCAATGAACATCTCAACACCAAGATGGTAACGAGTCCTAGGCTTTGGAGATGGGGGGACGGAGCATAAATCCACTAATGCAACTATAGATGCCTTGGCATATGATGGTAAAATAAAGCTTTGAAGGGGACTATGAAGGAAATTCTGGATGAACAAAGAATGGCACATGTTGCTTTTTCAATCCGTTGGGCTCTCTATAGAAAAAAAAAAAACACATTAAAAAAAGCTGAAAACATTGAAATTTTTTAATTGCATAACTAGAAGGGTGTGACCAAATTTACTCATTATTGAGATTAATTCTAGTTTTTTTCTAGATGGGAGAGTCCTCATCAAAGTTGAAGCCATGCTTGACAATATTTTTGCTTGACTTTGCATGCAAAAATGGTTTGAAAATTTCATGAAAGATCTTTGAATCAACCTCTTGAGCAAGGATCGGCCTCCCCAGTGCCTGGCAAACATGAATATTATTCCCTATAAGAATAATCAAATGCAAAAGTAAGAGACATAAAAGGTTGCAAAATAACTTGGAATTTAAAAATACAAAAGAGGGATGAAAGAAAATACCCGTCCCACAATTAAGGTCCACAACTATAAAATCTAATGGTGAACAAACATCAATAAGAGCTTGTAAAATGAACACATCAAACTCCTTTGCCACCCTAAAAGCTCGTCTAATCTAGGATCTGGTCATTGAAGTCACATTAATGTAGTTGTACATGACATCTTTTGCTTTAGGATTAATACCCCTTTCAACCAACTTAGCAAAAGGGGCAGAAAATTGAAACCTTGAAGAAAGCATGGCATCTAGAGTTGGATCTCTCACGAGAAGGGTGACACAACTTTAAAAAGTCTACAACAAAAAGGTAGAATTCAAGTCAATCATAATATTCATTGAAAGCAAAACAAACAAACAAATGCAAAGAGAGGAATTTGTAGTACTTAAAAAGATGGATCCTCACTATTCATCTAAGGGCTTGAGTGTTAACAAACCACTTCATGTGAATCTTCAATTGGCAGTTCTCTAGGAAGGAATGAATTTTCTTCAACACTCACGAGTCATCTACATGCATGATAATGATGGCCCCTTTATAAAACATAAACATGTCTGCAAAAAAATAGTGGACTCAATAAAATTATCCACTCACATGTTCCAAGGAGGAATGAGGGATATTGGCTCAAAAACGTGCAAAATCGGGAGATTAAATGGTACATCTGCAATAACAAGGTTGACCTTGTTCTTAAAAGAAACCTAAAAAACAAAATTGTTTACAAGAATGATTAGACAAATTAATTCAGAAAAAATCAAGACCAATCCAATTAACATCAAAGAAAAAAATAAAGTTGTACAATTGATGAAAGCTACTGGCATTCAAATTTCATCAAAAGCTTTATGCTCCTGAAGCCCAAAATCATTATGCTTTCGGGACCAAGTTCTGGTGCTGAAAGTTGAATCCCAAAAGCTTTTAGCTATGGGTCCTCAACTTTTGATGCTGAAAGTTGAAGACCCAGGCATTTGGGCTTTTGGTCCCCAACTTTCAACGTCGAAAGTTGGACACTAAACGTTTAGAGCTCTTGGACTTCAACTTCAACACCAAATGTTGGAGACCTAAAGTCAGAACTCTTGGCCTTCAGCTTTTAGTGCCAAAAGTTGGAACCCAAGACTTTTCTACAAATGAAAATTTTCTTGAAAAGAAAATTTAGTCCTAAGAAACTACTTGGAAAACATTAATGAAAATTCAGTAGATTAAATTGGGAAGGGAATTACCTCCCTCAAGTAGTTTGTAATGCATGAATGCTCAGTTGGCCATACTTGAGTTTGGATCTAAGATGCAAGAATTGAAGCCCATGAGACGTTCATTAATTTCACAATGGGACAGTAGTGAATAGAACTGGGAATCACCAAAGGAGTCAGCCATGGAATTCACTTCCCTATATTTGATGTTCTTACCCCAAGGGTGGCCTACTCTTGTCGTCTATTCCGATGCTCTTGTTGAAAAGAACGAAACTCCAAGAGGTTTAAAGTCTCATCCTCTTCTTTAGTTGGGATGGTCCAAGTGGAAGTCATTGGAACTTCTTGAAGAGATGAAATGCCCAAGCCAAAATCTACCTTTCTCCCAGATTGAATGGGGACATCTGCCTTGTCCTACATCTCTTATGCAAATTTCAGAATTTGTCTTTCCCTTCCTCTTGCCCCCCTCCATTCTCTTTTTGGTTGGTGTCTACTTTTCTAAGGCACCAAGACCCTAAAGAAATTCAGGCTCATATTTCTCCCAAATCTTGAACTTTGATGGAGAAATGTTTTTTTTTCGGGCAATCAAGATACCAACCACAATCAAAGAGATGTGGAGAATTCCAATCTCTCAACATGTCTTTCATGTACATTGTGTTGTTTGTGTTTGGATTTCTTGATATCTTAAGGAGTTTTGGAATCTCAAAGTGGCCTTATGAAGCCATTTATCAAAAGTTCCATCCGAGAATCCTTGTGTTGGGAATTTTGTCACTTTTTGAAACACTCCGGATTGGTTTTAAAGTTTTGTGTAGAAGCTAGCATCATTCAAGATTTGTGAGAATCTAGCATTTGTAGCTTCTCGGTGACCATTTCAGGCTTCGAGTTCATATTGTAGTGAACCTGAATTTGTTTCAAGAATTCGAAACTAAGAACATGGTTGCAAACTGGCAAGTGTTTCGTGAAGGCGAAGGTATGATCCTTTTGGATTTGATCCATCACCTTGTCCATAAGTGCCTACAATTTGGATGGTGACCTCAATTTTTCATCCGGAACTTCCTCATAAAAAAACTTCATATCCACTTTCACTACAGCCAAAAGCTTACATTGCACCAACAAGAAGTGATTTTTGTAAATCACATGTTTCAACTAGAAAACCTAATATATTCAATTTGAAAGACTAAAAATGAAGCAAACCTTGCACATATAGTCAAAAAAACTCTCTTGCATCAAAGAATACCACATCTTCCTTGACTTTGAATCACATCTCTTATAGACATCAAGACTGATCACATCCTTAAACTAGATTAGTGGAATCATGTTGATGTTTTGGATGCGAAAGAAATCATGCACTAAACTAGGCTTCATGTGATCAAATTTGATAGACCTGGAGGGTTGAAACAAAATTCACATATAATTTTGACTTCAATGCACAAAGCAATGAACACAAATAAACAGATGAATAACAACAAATGAAGGGAACTTTGAAATTCACAGTATTAAGTTTAAATCTTACTTGTTCATGTTTGTCATTTTAATGAGGAGGTGGACGAGGCCCTCTTTATATCCAACATGATGGAATCCACTGTAATGTGCCAAGAGAGGTCATGTAGGTGAACTTTTGAAATGTAAGGCATCCAAGCTTGTTGTCAGTAGTTATTGTCCCACACATAGAACATTCTCCCATTGAACCTTTGGAGATCTTCATCTGAGTTCAACCCTTTTTCAAATGATGCATTCATAGCCTTACAATGATTGTCCCACTCATGGATGTGGTCTGCAACAAATGCCTCCTCCCCCTGCCAATTTGTGGGAGAGACATAGAAAACTGTCACCTTTTTGAAAGCCCATTTGGAATGCATGTTCCATCTTGAACACATTGATCTTGAAGGTTGGCCTCACAACGGGCATGGAAATGATGGTTACCTTTAAAGCAATTCAAAAGAATAAATAAGGCAAGAAGAAGATGCAAATTTATTTCAAAAGAAAATTTGGATAACAAGTATCAATGTAGAGGTGGTTGGTGGCACAAATTAAGATTCATGGACATCCATTTCCACACTTGCTTGTGAGTCAAAGGTCTGCAAATCCAAAAAAACATAAACAAAATTAACATGAAAAATAAAAATTGGTAAAAAATGAACAACCAAAAGAGTTGTGAAGAATGAGAATACCTCCCTATAATCATTCTTTAGTAGCCTTTGTTCAACCAACTCAACACCTTCAAAGGATGGTAGAACTTGAAGAGTCAATAAATTGAGAGACAAAGAAATATGCATAATTTGGGAGGCCAAGGCAAATTCTTTTGCATTGGCCAAACTCCAAAGAAAATTTAAAAACTAAAAAACTTCAAAAGTTTATAGAAATTCAAAACTTACAAACAAAAAAGAAAATAACTTGAAAGAGTCTAAAATACCTTTGTAGATGGACTCTCTTTATAACTTTGCAATGCAAGGATATGATGGGAATTAGGTAACATTAAAATCAAAATTTTCATTTAGGAAATAGATTTGAGGAAAATTCTACATATTTGGAAGTTCCAAGCTTCTGAGCTCTTGTTTCTACGAGAACTCGTGGAATATTTGATTGTTTAGCCTCCAACTTTTGGTGCCTAGAATTGGAGGTCAAGAATTTTTATTTTTTTGCTTGGCCTCCTATGGAGCTTAGAGCTCGAAGCTCAAGAGTTCCATAAGAGGTTAAGTGAAAAAGATTGCCTCAACCTCTCATGGAACTCTTTGGAAAATTGCTCGAGGGATCCATAAGAGGCCAAAGGTATAAAAAAATGCGTTCGGCTTCCAACTTTTGGCATTGAAAGTTGGAGGCCAAGTACATTTTTGCTTTGGTCAATCCAAAAAAGCTCCAAAGAGGCCAAATGCAAAATAATTACATTCAACCCCTATTGGAGCTTCTAGGCTTTGAGTTTGGAAGCTTTAGAACATGCCGATTATAAGTTTTTTTGCGTTCAACCACCAACTCTCAACACCAAAAGTTGCTGGTCGGGTGCAAAATACTTTGCACTTAGCCTTTAGTGGAGTTTCCAAGTTTGGAGCTTAGAAGCTCCACCATATGCCAAACGTAAGGTTTTTTATGCTTGGTGACAAACTTTCGGCACCAAAAGTTTATAGATGAATGCAATTTTTTTTGCATTCGGCACCTTTTGGAACTTTCAAATTCCAAGTTTGCTCCACGCATTCCGAATGCAAATGTTTTTGCGTTTGGCTACGAACTTTTAGTGCCAATGGTTGGAGGCCAAGCATAAAAAAATTTACTCTCAACTATTTTGGAACTTTCAAGCTCGAACCTTGAAAGGTCCACAAAAAGCTGAACGTAATAAATTTGCATTCAGCCCCTTTGCAAGCTTCCAAGCTCTAAGCTCCAAAGCTCCTACATTTGTTGAATGTAAGGAAATTGCACTCAATCTCCAACTTTCAACACTGAAAGTTGGAGGCTGATAGTAATGGTTCTTGTGTTCACTAGTCTTCCATATCTTCCTTTGGAATGTTTACAATTTGTTTCAATATTACAAGACTTTCTTTGTTTATCTTCGCATTTGCCCATTGCCAGGCCGCCCATTCATTTGTTTTGTGTATTGGTCTTTTCCATTCTTTTCCCCATGTTTTGATTTTTAGCAAATGCTAGAGGGGGAATAACCAACTATCATCTCTTTGACATTCCCAAGGTTTTGTTGTTATCTCACATATTCTTTCAAGTATGCTTGAAATTAATGTATATTCAATCATTGATTTCAACGTGTTTGGTGTGAAAGTTGATGAGAATTTTCCTTTAGCCATTGTAAAAGAAAGGCTTGTTGTATAGATTGGGCAAATTAGTAGTATAGGAAAAGAAGGAATTTGATTATGAAAGTAGTAAGGATCATGTTAGACGTTAGAGGCTAAGAAAGTGAATGAAATTTTTTAAAAAAAACTTGTTCATTGGTGTACGCAATGTGAAGTGTCATGGGCTGTTTCATATTGTCTTTGTTCCTATTAAAAACATGTCATTTGGTGGTGAATAGTCAATGTTCGGATTAACACATATTTCTTGGAGGGTCTATTGGATTTAATTAACATTCTGCATGGTTTAGATGTTGCATAACTTGAAGATATTACATATTAAAAAAATTGAAATATGGCTTTAAATTGTGACTTCAACATTTTATTTCTGGATTTGTGTTGAAAGAAGGCAACATAAATTGTTTTGACCCTTTGTTTTTTGTTCAATTTTCTAGAAAAATAACATTTGTTGGCAACATTCAAAATAAAGTTGATCCATTTTTCATCCATAAAATCATTCATCCATGGACATGTGGCAAAATATTCCTTCACATCATCCAAGATTTTGTTCTACGTGTCAACGAATATTCTTTTAATATTTTCTCCACATGGATAAAATATTCTAAAAAGATTCGTTCTTGCTCGCTTGTTCATGTTCGCCTACTCATGCTCATGTTCGTAGGTTCGTGAATTAGCATCCCTACAACTATTTTTGTCATGTAAGCATAATTACAAAATCGACTACCATTGGTGTTCATGTGCCTACTTATTTTGGTTTTTTTTTTTCCTCCAATTTTTAGGTGCACCCCCAAACTTCACAAGTTTTGGTTCTATGCAAATGACATGAATTATTGTGTCGAGGGCACAAATCATAGGTATACAATGGAAAGGTTGGTAGTTCATTTAACTTATGCAATAAAGGACCAATTTTTCACACAATGAAGTGAAGTATCTTGAGGAAACAAATTTTATTCTTAATAAATGATAGCCCATCTTTCCTCAAAGCTTGTTCGTTGGGGAGAGTTTTGTTCCAACAAATCAATTGATTGATGCATTATTGTGGCTCAAAACACAAAATGGGAAGCTTGTTTGACGCACAAAGCCATTTGCCATGTCAAAATTACACTACAATTGATGGGAGGCTGGTTGGCTTCTAGTGGTTCCTTTCTTGCCACCATTGGAGGTTCCTACTTTTGGTTATGGATGAATTTACAACATTTTATCTTGTGAGACTTCGAACAAAAGGCAATTTGAAGTTAAATAATTGGGAACTTCCCAACCTACAGTTGCATGGATTTGTGACTATAGTTTTAAACTCATTGAGGAAATGGGGGAAATGGGTGCCATGTAAACATGTGTATTATGTATTCCAACATGTCATGTTTTGTAGCCAATTTGAAAATTTCATCCCACTTCCAACTTGGAATTGCAATGAAGTTTGTGACTTGTTGGCTCATTTTCTAGCTTCTACGTAGGTGTTACTGCTTTGAATTTAATATGTTTTGATCTGGTAAACGATTGGATTAATGTTTTTTCATAAATTTGGTAAATTATGTTGGGTGGTTTAATTGCCTTGTTTTAACCTTAAACCTTTACCACCCAATATAATTGCCACCTTAAACCCTAACTAAAGTCAAAGGAATATTATTTTTTTGATTGGAATGTTCCATCCACGTAGTTGGGAATATTTTGCCACATAAATAGAACATTTATATGCATGGCAAGAATATACTACCGACATGGCAAGCATATTTTGTCTACTTGTCATGTATATTCTTACCACATGGCAAAAATTTACCCAAAAAATTATTTTGTGTTCACTATAACTAGGCTCACATGCTCACAACTCATGTTCATGCTCATGCGTTCACTTGGTAGCTACATTGTTTGTCATCCAATTAATTATCATGTCTATTTAGAAAAGGTCACCACAAACATGAACTATTACAAAGAAAAAAAACAATTCATGAAACATGTTTTAGTGCATAAAAATTTAGTATTAGAAACAAAGGCAACCATTTTGAAAGAAGTGAAGTAAAATGATTTGAAGAGGACTTGATTTGTTATCACATAAACCACAATTGAGAGAGAATATCATATTTTTATGTTCAACTTGACCACTCAATCCTCGTAACATGATCATTAGAATTGACTTCAAATAAACTTGTTAGTTGTCTTTAACAAAAAAAAATTTAGGTGTCATGATTGACCACCCTTCTTCAAAGAAATACATAAAATAATTTATATGCATTGAGAATTATTCTGAATGGTCATAAAAAATCTACAGTTTTGTAAATAATTTCAAATAGTTCATGAACAAATGTCAAGTGCATGGTACAAATTTGGGTAAATTTTTGCCATTTTCAGTAAGAAATATCAAATTTTTATAATGGATGGAAAAAATAAAATTGCTTCAATGAAAATGCTTTGAATACAAGTAATTACATGTCATTTGCTTTATCTTTACAATCATAGGTATAAAAAACCAAATGGGAAAGATTTGCATTTCAATCTTCAACCCTTTTCATTTTTCTTTTTATTTCATATCCATTGCAAAAGTTGTAAATGGCACGTGCTTCATCTAGCCCCATCTTGTCAAAACAACAAAAACACAATTAAAACTAAATGAAGAATGTTAGGTTTTAAAAGTGATTTTAACATGTCATTGATGCCCTATCTTTTTGTAATATATGAAACAATAATATATAACACTGAAACTCTTGCATTATTGTCTTGACTTTTTTTGGAAATTGGAAACAAGGTTTTCAAAGAACTTAGCTAGTTGTTTGCCATAAATGTTTACAAATAGACAACAATAATGTAGTAATCAGTTGTAATGAGAGAAATAAACTCCACATTCCTATCACCAATCCATAAGTTTTTCCAATATTCAATGTAAGCTTACAAGACTACAGTTCAAGTTGAAAGTCTTTGGATATTACAAAAGTTCTAAAACATCAAATTATGAACCTATCCACCATAAAATTGAGATACCAAGATGGTGGTAAAAACTTATATTGGGAATAACAAATCATAACCTCACTTTGCCATTAGTAGATAAACATGATTTTCCAAGTTGTCCAAGTTGATTAATTGGTCGCTTTTGACTAATGAAATATTCATTTGACTAGAGGTCCACCATATGAATGGATATCGTACTTATTGATTGATCAATTATACTAGTGATGACCCATTTGATTACATGTTAAATGGGACATCCATTCAATCCAAATAAAAAATGATATATTTGGTCAAGATGGCTAGTGGAACAATTTGATCAAGTTAGAAAAACAATAACAATACCTAGTCAAGATTGCCAATGAGTTTCTAGTTAAATAAGACATCTTGTCAAGTTCAACAAACAAAAATGATATCCTACCTACCTATCATAATAGGTACCTACTATGGTACCTAAATATTTACATATGTATTATGGTACGTAACTACCTACCTACTATGGTATTTATGTACTTATGAACTTACCTAGGTACCATAGTAGGTTAGTAGGTGGATGGGTGGGTAAGTTAGATCTATGTTAAAGGGTGTAAACACATTACAAGGGGGCCAATGTTGTATTATTTTTCAAAGGACTCATGTTTGAACTTCAACATGTCATTATATGAAGAATTTTCACAATTTTTTTGGCATATTATGGTAGGTCAAAACTGAAGGAAGTCAAATACAAAAGAAAAAAGAAAATTTTCCATATGATGTGATGTTAGAGTACATTTGTGCAAAAATAATAATGTCATAGCATACTAAAAAATGCAAACATGTTTAATAAATGATTGAAATGATTTTTAATCTTCATAAAGTTTGTGCAATATTTATCATTGTGATTCCATATTATTGGAATAAGTTTATAAGCAACATGAAAAGTTTGATAATTATCATATCAGAATGGGTTTTTTTAAAGGTGATGACCATAAATATGTGGCAAATTAAAAATTTGACAAACAATCATTTTCAAATGGAAGATGATAAGAAATGTGAGGTGGAGGATGGCTTGTGCATGAACGTGAAGCTTAAGCTTGGAGCTCTTAGCTTGGAACTTAGAATCTAATGTAATTTTAATCCACCTACATGGATGAATATGTCCATAGATGAATGATTTCATATGGATGAATGTCACTTTTTCATGGATGAATTTTATTTATGATTTGGATTAAATAAATAAATCATAACTACTTATTGGCCAATTGATTGCACACCAACACTTGGATTTGTCAAGTTGTTCAAAGTTGAAATAACTATTTACATCTATCAACCAAATGATTGTCCTCTAACAATTGGATTTGTCAAATTGTTCATAATTGAAAGAACTACCCTACATCTATTGGTCAATTGAAATAGTGGAAAAAATGGTTAAATATTGTTTAAACACTATCTAAGCACAATAATTTTATGATACCACAATGTGACTTAGGAGGTTCCGATGGCTCTTGTAGCATGGATTGACCCCCAACATGTAAATTTGAAGGAGTTGCCTACATATATCAACCAATTGGTTGTTCTTGAACATTTGGATTTGGGTGAAAGCATGATTGGGTTTCATTTTTCTAGTTGTATTTTGGCTTCAAATGGGTTCAAATACTTATAAAATTATAAATGTTATGATAAATCATAAGTCATAGACTAGTAAGGTAATGGGTTTGGGGGTAAATGCATAAACATGAGATATGCATTAAAAGTAAAATTACTTTTAAGGTAGTGTTCCAAATAGTACAATTTGGCATTTTCATTTTTTTTTTCCATGCTCCCTTACCTTCCAAAACACAATGTAATTGGTGTATTAAACTTTGAAAATGGTCCAAAAAGGGATTTTAATCCCTCAAATTTGAGCCCCCTCCCCCCCACGTATAATGTCCAATATTTGTGGACATTTGTTGCTAATCCAAAAAATGAATTTTCAACATCCCTAAGGAAATCTTTTGCCCCACCTAGTAACTAGATCAACCTATGTCATTAGTGGAATCCTCAATCAATCAAATATATTGGTGTGGAAACTAGCCATTACCCGTCGAATTGCAATGTGCAACAATGACCATTGATGGCTACTTCTAAGTACATCATGATCTTATTCAAATGTAGTTGTGTGAACCCAACACATCTTGGAGGTTTGAAGTTTCAAGCTTTCCCATGTGTGATATGGTTTATAGAACTTGAAAGGTTGATTGATTAATTCTTGTTATTTATCACTTCAAAGTTTGTTCATTAACATTTTGTTGTGGCACATTTCATAAGTTTAATCCATTTGGTTTTGTGTTTAGGAGCTCAAATGATTGAATTACAATAATGAACAGTGTGTACCATAACATAAGGTTGCTATATTGCAAAAATTTCAATTTCAAACATGCAACCCTTGGTAAGTAAGCTTACTTTAGGCAAGATTGAAAAACCCATTGAGCCTAAGAATGTGTGTGAAATTGTTCTTAGTCAAGGTGAGGGTTGGGTTTTGTTTTACGATTTTCACCTTCGTCATAAGATTGTATCACTAGCAGAAATCTTGTAATTTGCAATTGTTGTATGCAACTAATTTTGAATTGCATGCGACATGTGCAACTACTAGACCCTATAGTTACATAAGACAAATTGCACACAACGTGCATTAATATGCAACAATATGTATGTGGATAATATATATGGTATGGATTCATGCTTCATCCATTTGTACACTCTATGAAGGTTGCACATATAATTAAAGTATAATTGCCATGGTGACCATTTGAATTTGTGTTGACCATTTATATGGTGACACATGGCATTTCATTAGCCATATTTCAATATTGAATACTATTTATAAATTAATAATATCTAAGCCATCTAATAAACTATAAATTGGATCTTAACACATGTCCATATGTTGAGGCCAATTATATGGTGACAAATGACAATTAAAAAAGAACCCAATGATTATATATTTATTTATTAGTTAGATAGGTAGGTAGGTAGATTTAGTTAGGTGGGTAGGAAGGTAGGCCTAAATAGGATTTAAATGATCCTGTTTTATGTTTGGGTCAAGTTTTTTTTAGTGTTTCATCCCAAAAGGCCTTTGGTACTTGGTTTGTGAAGAAGATTAATGCACTTATTTATATAATGTACACAATTGGAATGTAAGACAAAACATATGGAATAAAAAATTTAGTTACGAACACAACCAACCTAGTTGCATGGTACATGTAACTATTACATTACACCTATGCAATATGAACCTAATTTACCAACTATCAACATTATATATATTATAAATAATAATAACTAAATGGTAATAATACTATACAATAACTAATAATAACAATAATGAATTTAATGAGTAGTAATATTAATATTAACAACTAATGATACTAATAAAAGTAATAATTAATAAATTCAATTTTAATATTAATATTAATTTTTTAGTAATTAATAATAATAAATATTATTATTACCTAGCTTAATTAATAGCTAGTTTACATTAAGATGCTTACATGTTAGTTAGCTAATGTAATTACTAATTATAGCTAACATAATTAATTATTGGAGAAAAATATTTATTATTTTTAATAATCATAATTATACTAAGTAAAATATTGTTATGATAGCTATAATTACCTATAATGATTGATAATGAATACTATTACAATATTATCAAATTTAAGGTAGGAACTAGCTTAGGCTAAGATATTTATAAGCTAGGTAATGTAACCTACTAACCATAGGTATAATAGCATAATTAATAATAATAATACAATTAATGATATTAACCAAGGTTAAACTAATTAGGGGGTTAAATTAACCATGATGAAATTAAATTAGACTAAATTAACCGTGACTAAATTAAATTAAATGAATGATGGTTAAACTAAATTAATCATAGCTAGACTAACTAGAAAGTTAACCTAATTTTTGCTAAATCAATAAAGAGGTTAAATTAGTCACAATTAAATTAATTTTGGTTAAAATAAATAAAAAGCTAAATTAAAAATGATTAAATTAACTTTGACTCAACTAACCATGATTAAACTAATCATGCGTAAATTGTTTACGACTAAACTAATTAGAAAGCTAAATTAACCATGGCTAAACTAACCATGTCAAAAAATTGGTTTAATCATTTTTTGACTTTGCCTTTAAACATGGCTAGTTTAACCATTTATTGGTTCTACTTTTTAAGGGGAGAGACTAGGTGAAGACATCTAGTTTGTTTTGCCCTTTTTATCTTTTAATCAGATATTTGTTTGGGTCCATTCTTAGGGCAAAGACATTACACAACAAGCTGCTTGTTCTTCAAAGCTCGAAGATCAAATGGTTGATATGGATCAAGATGACACAGTGCGATGAATCTGTTGAGAAATCTCCACAAGAATTTGAAAGGAAACAACAATCAGTGCAGTCAGAACCTTAGGAGAGTCATTCACAAAGTGAGACCATTATCTTCATCATCAATAGTAATGCGAGACCATTACCTTCATCATCAATAGTAATGCCCAGCTGTCATGACTTCCGACACTGGCTTCATCAGCTCCCAAGGACAGTGTAATATATGACTTATATCATAAATATAGGACCTTCAATCTGGGTCCTGAGTTTCTGTAGCATTTCTGAAAGCAACAGGAAGACTCAGTCATGATGTTGGCTAGCACTCAAGAGAGACATAGCTAATCAAAAAAGTCATTAGCATCCTGAGGGTGAGCTTCATTTCATTTTGGCTTGTCCCTGTAAGCAATGATCTAAGCAAGGATCAAGATGACACATGTACATTCTTTCTTCAAATGTTGTGAAGATCCACCTATTTGGATCTGTCACTACAGGATATTTCATAGCTGGATTGACCACAAAATGGTTGTCCACACATTTAGGGGTTAACATGTGGCACACCCACAAATTGCAAACCACAGATTGCAAAGCACATCTGCATCCTGAGTTTCTGTCACATTCCTAAGCAATGGAAAGGCACAGTCACGATGTCAGCTAGCATCAAGAAACCCACAAAGGAGCAAATTTGAAGAATTCTTTGACAACAAAACAGTTCTTTGAAATAGTATGAGATAGTGATTCAAATTTGCCTCTTCACCCTGAAGAAATCTTAATGATTTTTCTATAGCAGAACAAGATACAAAATACAGGCTGCTGTATTTTCTCTTGAAACAGAGACATTGAAGCAACAAAACACTCACACAAAATGTTGGGTATTGACCAGTGCAGGGAGTTTTTGTCCAGGTCTGTCCACCTCAAACAGAACAAATGTAACATCATTAAGTTAAGAGTTGGAGCACAAATGGTATTCATGCTGCATGTCCATGATCAAATATGTCAACATGCATGTTGTTTTCCTTGAAAATGAGTTCCAACACTTGAGCACAAACCATTGACATTAGACAATGCTAAGTACATTTTCTCAGCATCATATTGTTAGTCTAGTCATTCTATCAAGTGGACTGGAAATATGCAGAGGAAGAGAAGCTGCATTGTTCAGTTCTGTAGACCTCAAATTAGGACAAAGTATGACCTGAGGGTGCACACTACATGAAATCCTGTTATATTACAAAGCTTCGAAGCAAAATTGTTCATGTATCAGGAGATTTTGTCTATGAGTCCTGTCTAGCCAAATAACCCACCTGAGCCTACCTCAGCTTGACGTGCTTCACGTCTGCGTTGTTCTTCTAAAGGATCAGGACTTTTCATAAGGCGTCTCATCCTCCGCTCATGTTCACTTCGAGCAGGGAATGTCGGCATAAATTCCTTTGCTTTTGGTAGTGGCACCTCTCGAAACCACTCATGATTCAGCGCTTCATCAGCAGTTATTCTCTTCTGAGGGTCATAGGTGAGAAGCCGGTTCAGTAAATCAAATCCACTCTCTGAAAGTGTTGGCCTCCCTGCAAATGCTGTTGGTGGAAATTTTTCCCTCAGCCTGTTGTAGGGTTGCCGGACAAAGTTACACTTGAAACCTGGTAGCTTGACAGAATCTGGCCATATCTTTTCACTAGGTGTGCCAAGAGTCTTGAAAATCTTGTCAATCTGGTCAATTTCAGATTTGCCATTGAACAGGGGCTCCTTTGCAAGAAACTCAGCCATAATACAACCGAGTGACCACATGTCAATTGCTGTAGAGTACTCTTTGGCTCCAAGCAACAGCTCTGGTGCTCTGTACCAGAGTGTGACCACCATGTGTGTGTATGGTTTAAGAGGGCTTCCATACTGTCGAGCCAATCCAAAGTCACATATTTTCAGTTCTCCATGGTTATTGAGCAGTAGATTGGACGTTTTTAAGTCGCGGTGCAAAACCCAGTTATCATGCAAGTACTTCACACCATCAAACAGCTGAAGCATCAGGCACTTTACCTCACTCTGACTGAAAGGTTGTTTCATTGTTTCCATCAGGCCTTTTAGATCATGCTCCATGTACTCCATAACCATAAAGATACTGTCCAGATTGTTGCCAACCACCACCTCTTTGACATCCACAACCGATCGATGATGAAATGATAACAACACATTGATTTCTCTCAAAGAAGTCATTGGAAAGCCTCCCCTCTCTTTCTCCATCTTCACTTTCTTCAAAGCAACAATCTCCCCTGTTTGCTTATTCCTAGCACGAAACACAACACCATAAGTTCCCTCATCAATCTTGTTCAGGCGCTCAAACTCATCAACAGACCTACAACCTTTGAGCATATCAATCGCTCGATGTGGTGGTCCCACAGGAACATGTGCTGGAGCTTCCATGTCCGAATCAAGCTCAGGCTGCTGTATTTCTTCATCATCAATTCCTTCATCCTCATCAAGCTCCTGCAACTCCTTCTTGTTCAGCTCCCTCTCATACTCTTCCCCATCTTCACTGATTCTACCTCCACTGTTGCTAAGCTTATCTTGTCTGTATTCTCCAGGCTCTGGTGAGGTACTTGCTTCCTGATCCCGATTTTCACTGTCCAAGCTCACAGACTTTTTGGCCCGCTTTGGTGGTCCCCGTGAGGGTGTAGATGAATTGTGCTGTGGGGTTTGTGGATCTTCAGCCCAACGTGATGCAGCTATGGTGGCAGGAGCTGGACTTTTCTCTTTCTCCATCTCGTAGTTGTCATCATTAACTACAAGCAAAGGGCTGTCTGGAAGAACTTGTCCAGGCTCTGGTGCACCCTCAGAGCCGGGAGAAGTTGATACCCTAACCACATCCAGCATTTGGACATCTTGACTCTCCTCCCTCTCACCATTGCTCTCGTTCACAGAATGCGAGACTGCGACATCAGCTTTGAAGATTGTGGTTTCCTGCGACGACGACGACGACAGGAAAGTCTTCCTATCAAGATCATCCTCGTCTCGAATCTCTGAGCCCTTCTGCTCAATCCCAGGGGTTGACAAATCCCTCCCAAGACCTAAAAGCGCTACGGGGGAAGCTTTCTTTGCACTGTACGTACCAGGGGAGGCCACTGAATTTGTAGGAGCACTCTCTACAAACAAAGCAGTAGAATTAGACTTGCGAGGGGATGGTGGCGAGGAGCTTCTCGAAGCCACCGGATGCTGCTGCCGTCGGACCGAAGGAGACGGCCCGAACTTACTTGACACAGTCGGTGCAATTCTTTCAGCAGATCTTGATGAATTCTTCTGTCCTTGTTCCAAGTCCCACACAATGGGAGTGAACTTGCGCTTGTTTGGAAGACTCACCGATTGCTCACGGTGATGATGATCACGAGCCTTGAATTCTCCCTCTTCTCTCCTACTACCACCACCACCACCACCACCAGCAGGAACCACGATCTCGCCCGGTTCCCTCTCAGAATCCCTGCCTCGCTGCTGGTTCCTCGTTCGCCAGTCCCGCTCCCGATCCCTATCCCTTTCTCGCGCTCTCTCCCTTTCCCTGTCTCTATCATTCATTCTCTCTCGATCCCTGTCATTTACGCGTCCTCTCTCTATCATGGTCTCGTTCTCCCTCCCCCTTCACTACTTCTCTTTAAGCCGCTTCGTTTTGTATCCCTTCGTCGCAGCGCAGGGAAGAAATCGCCCTTCTTCGGAACTTCCCCCCTTCTCTCTCTCAGTCTTTCTCTCAACTCTCTCGCACTTCGACTGCCTTTCTTAACCCTAATTTCTTCCGAGCGTCTTCCCCCAGACCTAAGGTTTCTGGACCCGTTTCCGATCATGTTCCCGGGCCTTCCTTCATGTGTCGAAGTTCCCACCGGCAGGCTAACGGTGACTGGTGGAGCCCCCACCTGCGTGCTGCTTCTTGACTAGTGAACTAGGGCCCAATCCAAGTGAAGATAGTTGATGCATTAGATCAGATTGCAATGTCCATTGTGTGTGTTTGTTTTCAGTTGTTGTTCCACAATAGGCATATGACCAGTGGAAATCAAGAGGGAAGTGTATTTTGTGAACAGCATGGAGTAGGTAGCCATGATTCCTTGTGTTTTGAGGTTCTTGATTATGTGCAGTAAGGGGTTTAAAACCTTGAGAACTGTGTGATTGGTGTTTCTTATTGTTAAAGATGCAATATAAACTTTACATGTTACTCCAGAGCATTACTTCCCTTGTCAAGGAATTTGTGGAAGCCTGCAACACAGATACTAAGTGGGTGTCCAGGCACCTTGGGAGGGGTCCTACACTTTCAGCTTGGAAGCTTCTTTACAGGTATCTTTCCTTACTTGTTGGCAGAATAGGCAAAAAATTGGGTCTTTTTATGCAAGTTCTGCCCAATTGTAGTCCATGGTTGTATGTTAAACCAGGGTAAGGCATCAGTGCATTTGTGTGATTGCAGGATCTGTGATTGAAGAGGATAATGCAATATGTTGATTGGTAAACAGCATGTATGTGTCTTTTAGCTAAAGCAAGCTGTGATGTCAATGTGTCCTCTAGTTTAAGGAGGAACCTCATTCAGACTGGATGTGACTAATAATGCGAAATTCTCCAGGTCCTTGTCCAGTCAGTCCCTAAAAATCTGCTTGAAAATCATGGGAATTGGTGAAGATTGTATGTGGAATCATTCTTGTTGCTTCCTTCATCTGGCTTTGAATACTTTCTATGAGATGCCTGTTCTTATATGGTGCTCTGTCATGCCTAACACAGAGATGGTGCGAGTGACGCCACTTGTGGGCAGCTCCTCATTTCTGGACCAGGATGGACTTGAGCACAGGAGCCCTCTGTCATCTGACACACTCATGAATAATGGATCTTCAGGAGATATGTTATTGGCTGGATTGATGTATAATTTCTTGTCTCCATCCTTCCCAGTCTCCTTTGCCTTGTCCAGTGACTTATTTGCCTTATCTCCCCCATCCAATTCCTGGAGATGACTCAATCAGACCTTTACCTTGTGTTGCTGGTTTGCAAAAAATAAAGTACTGATATCCTTTTCATGTATTCCTGTGGGAGGAAGAAGGTTGCAATACCTCATGCAGGTTGGTGTGGGCCTCCCCACAGCAAGGACAATAGTGAAATGAACACAATGCATTGAAGTTCCTGTTAATAAGTAAGCTGATGTATGTAGCAGTCAATACACCCTTTCGGTAGTGTTGTGTGACTAGTATTAGCTAGGAGCTTGGTTACCAGAGTATTCCTTGATGGCTAGGAGCTGGAGTCTGGCATTTTCCTCATGAGATCCTGCATCTCACATGGTTCGATTTGTTATAGATGTGCATGCATGCATGGTCTACATGGAGGCCTGTACCAGAGCAAGAGGGCTTGCCAGTGCTGTACCTTGAGGAAAAGAGGGAAACAGCCCACTGTTTGTACCCTGTCCTGACAATGACACTGACGAGCAACTTTTGGATCTCGCAGTTTAACTTTGTGGGCCACATGGAAACTCACTGAAAAAAGTAGAGGCAGCAACTGGCTGCAGGGTTTTGTGCATGGTTCAGGTTCAATCAAAGATACTGCCAAGGTCAGTTCTCCAACCATGGCTATGTTATAGATTCCATTTGGTTACTGGAAATGCATTTTGACAGACACATCCCTGTGGAGGAAAACTCAGATTCAGATTTCCATGTTCTGTAGGAAGAAAAGATGAGAGACAAGCCTGGTTTTGAGCACTTGAAGGAGCTGCAACTTCATGTATTGGTGGAGGTTGAACTGCCTGTAAACATAATTCTTGCTCATGAGATTCTCCAGGAGCTTCTGAAAGCTGTGTTATAGTTGAACCCAACATCTTCCTGTAGCTGTTCAGTAGAGAATTTGTTCTGTGGTGCATAGGTGTGAGTTTGCAATGAAAAATGCGGGTGTTGACAGACAACTTTGGTGACCAATTGCATGGCTCAGAGAGTCCAAAAGCAAGGTGAAATTCATAAGGTTTTTGACGCTATATTTAGCAGGGCATAACCCGAGGATGGTCAAGTTTGCACTTTCATGATAAGATATTTGACCTCCAGTAAAGAAGGCCCAGCTTCAGGAGCTAGCTCTTTTTAATGGCACACTCTGTGAGGAAAGCCCTGTATACATGAATGGAACCATGTCTACATTTAACAACACACAGATGAAGCCTGCCAAAACTCACCATTAGCCAATAATTGCAGTGTTTACAGGCATGCTATTGACTCTTGACTCCTGAGGTTTCTACATCAGACAGAAGCTTTGAGATAGCAATTGACATCACATCACATACTCTGGTTCAAGAGGTGATGGTATTGAAGACAGGTGGACAATACACAGATGTATGTGATGGTGCTTGCTAAAAACAAAAGATGGTGAGTTCTTTTACAACACATCAGAACAACTCATAGTTTGAAGGCTCTCTCCATACTAGCAGCAATATGACAAGTCATGATAAAGGTGCTAACTAGATCCTACCTTTGCACTTTCAACAACAATCTGCTATTGCATTTCAGTGCCATCTTGTGTAGTACCAATCATCAAGTGTGTAGTGCCCAGAGTTAGGGACCAGCCATAGAGTCGTATGACATGTTTCTTGGCTTTTTGAGGCTGATTGGGTCTCATGGGTTGAAAGCTGTGAGTAATGAGTTTATTCATAGGACATGCTACTGATGCATATTTGTATTTAGGAAAGATGCAAGCCAATGTTAGGGTTAGTAAGAGCCACCCCTCACAAGGATATCACCATAGGAGGAAAACTGGGGTTTTCCCTCCTAATTACAGTTTTACTAACAAGAGTAATTTGGTTGTAGGCTTATAGATCATCTTATTGCTGGGCTGATTGCAGCTTGCAGTTTGTCATTATCATTCAAGTTCTGCATCGAGGAGATGTAAGTGTGGTAGCATAAGCTTGATACTTAAAATAGGGTTTACCAGGATGAAATGCATGTTTAAAAAATTCTGATCATTGGTGGGGGTAACTGAGATATTCTCATGTGGAATGAATCTCAAATCCAAAGGATATGAGGTTAATTTTTGTCTAGGTAGGTAGGTTCCTCTGCGCAGTTGTCTTTTGCCTATATGGCTGTTTACCCTTTGTATTCATCTTTTTGTTGTGTTAGATTGCACCTTTGCAAACAATGAAGCACCAGAATGTAGTGATATGTGGCAACTAATGAGAGTCATGGGTGTCTAGAAAGGGGAATCTGGCATATACTCACACAGAAATGAGCCTTTGTGGATGTTGAGAAGTGAGCTTAGTTTACACTTTTTGGGCTGTGCTTGCTGGTTGTGGTACTGACTTTCGATAGGTGAAGCAAATACCCTCTTCTGACCCCTGCCATTGACTCATCACATGCTGACCACTGTGATGCCATGTCCTTGCTAACAACACTTTGGTTCCTTGGCCCTTCAAGGTATTTGCTTAATGCTTTAGTTCTTTCACACTTCATCAGCTGACACTACGTTTACTGAACTGTGCAAGACATTGACCCTCAAGGATCAAGGATCCCTCCCTGCTGGTGTATTTGGAGGGTATTTCACTTTTTGATTGCATTGTTGTTTTCATGGTGTGGTTTGGCTTGTGCCTTCTGTTCTTTGACAAGAGCTCCAGTTGCTTCTGAAGATTCTGGAGTCATGATTAGCAGTCTTTTGCATGTTCACTTATATTGCAGGCACTCCAACTTTTGTATTGAGGGGGAAGGAGGTGAGGAACAACACGGACACAGCTATCATCTTCCTGAGTTTATGGCTTTTTCCCCAATAATTAGTGATTCATGTCCTTTTTCTGCATTGGAGGGTCTGGGATGTCAAGTATTGTGTTCTCTCCAGGTATGATTAATCACAAACTACTCTCTAGCTCTCTGTTCACAAAATGACAGATTCAAAACAGGGGTTGTAATGGTTATAGTTAAACCTGCTCTTAAGACCAATGGTGCCTGGTTATGTAGAATGATGTCTCATACTGAACATAGATTTTGCTATTGCAGACCCCCTAGAGCACATATAGTTAAATATGGCCTAAACCCCTCAGAGTCTGTCAATTGAGGTACTGTCAGCTTTGCAGGCCAGAAGGGATTTTATTCAGTTTGGTTTGCAGTTTGTTGTGGAAGAATAGTCATGATCAGAATCTGAGCTGTCTCAGACCATACCTTCCACAACCAGGGGGACTTTCAACATTTTTTTCTGCTTTTTTTTTAGAACATCATAGGACTAGAATTATTGAATTCATGATGCAAAATTTGTGGGGTGATCTCAAGTACAGACTACAGACAACCAGCTGAATGTGCATCAAGTAAGGCGAGCAAGTGAGGACATATTTGGACACAGCCAGCCAGCCAAGCAAATTGAGTGAGCCTGTAATAGAATTTGAATTTGATCAGTTGGTCAAGGTTAAAAGCTGGTAAGATACATGATCAGTTGCACAAGGTTAAAGATACATGTTTTTTGTTCCTGTTTCCTGTTACCAATCTTCATCCTTGCACATGCTGCAAAATTCAATGCCAGAAGACTTTGATATTAAACATTGCTCATTTTGCACTTCATGGAGCCCAGCCAGGTCTAAGTTGGGGGGGTTTTGCTTTTCTTCAGATCTTTTCCAGGTAAGTTGTGGTAGAGAATGCAATTGTAAGGGAGCTTTAGAAACTGTTTTCTTTTCTAATGTCACTTGTAAGTAAGCTGCATAGGAGTCCAGATAAAGTGAGCTATATGGAGGCTGGAAAACTGTGAGGACCCAAAATACTTGACACACTACAAACGTAGTCTAGTAAGACTTTTATGTCCTCTTACTAGAGATTTGAACTCCTGTTTCCTTGAAAGATTTCTTGGATGCTGCCTGCAACACGGCTAAGTATGTGTCTGAGTTGCTGAATATCATGTTTACTGTGAAGAATATTGCCAGTAATGTATTGTGTTCAACAGTTATATGATGCATATTTGCAGATTTTTTTCAAGTGAAAGTCCAAGTGCAGCTCTCCAATCAATGGTTATGATCTGCTTCTGAAAGACATTAGGCATCCAGTCTGCATATACAAGTGGGCAGTCCTGCATGACCTATGGTGTCTGAACCTATTGGTCGAGCCTCATGCAGCAATTATATGGTCTGTTCGGAACCATACTGATAATGTCAAATGTATGTCTGATCTGGCTGGAGAGAAGCCTTGCATCTTTCCAAGAATGTTTGGGTGAAGAAAAATAAAATATTGCAGTGGTTTTGACATGAAGCCTGGACTTTCACAAGCTTGTTGCAGCTTGAATGATGATACTAATAGCAATCTTGATGTCTTCCCATTGCGTCAAGGAACAGACAAACATCTATGTCCCTTCATTTGTTCGAAACAAAATGGAAATCCTTTTCCTTCATATGCTGCTACCCTTCAGAAAATTGCCTTGTAGTTCTCATACCATGCTCTTTCACACCTTGGAACTTCCACCTCAATGGAACAACCATCCTCGTTTTCATTCACCTTAGGATATTGCCAGGACAAGTCCTCACATTTTCCTTGGGGCAATGATGCCTTGCAATTTGTTTCTTAAACATGCAACCTAGTTGTTTTGTTGATATTTTCTTTTGGGGCAAACTAACACAATATCAAATCAATTGTAATTTGGGTGTTATTCAATTAGAATGGTTCTTGTAATTAACTTCTTGACCATTTTTTAGTGAAACTTTGAATCTATTCTCAGTTTCTCAGAGATGTTTCACTTTCTGATCAAAGAGATTAATACCAAAAAAAAATTCTTAGTTTATCACAAACATTATTTCCAACTTTCCATCATTCTTCATCATCTTACACAAACTAACCAACAATGAAATGTTCTCAACTCTCCATGCACTACTACTCTCTGCCCTAATTGTGATCAAGAGTAGATAGAATGTAGATACTTGTGGCACATGCAAGTAGGTCCTCCACCCGAAACTCAAATTTGGGAATAACTTACTTGAAATTGGTGATTTGGCCTTGATCTGTTAGGCAGCAGGGGGGACCCACACTTGCACCTCCCTTCTCCCCAACGAGATGAACATGTGTGGATTCAACAGTGGATCTGACATTCATGTGGACTCTCGTGCACTTTTGTGAGTAGTCTCTGTAGGGCTGAAATTTGTCCTCCTTTAAACTGTAAAGCCTGCAAAATCCAGCAGAATGGAGTACATAGCTAGGTGGTCTTTGGGGAAGCTTATGATCTATCCAACCATTTGTACTGAGGTGTTGTTGACCATTTCATTACCAAAGCCCAGCCACCAATGGAAAAAATTGAGAGACCTGACTGTATTCATTGCAGATGCTTGACAGTACTTTGCTTCACAGTGAGTCCTACCGGAGAGGGGATTAGATGAGTCATCTTGACTTTACTTACAATCTATACTGAGTCTCAGATATACATACTTTCAAAGCTCTGGTTAGGCTACATTCTACCTTTTCCTTTTGTTCAGAAAAGTGCACTCAATGGAGTTTGTGCACTGGCCTCTCTTTCTTGATTGAAGTTTGATGTTCAAGATCCTTAAAGATATTTGATAACTCATGGAACTTTGAAGCAAGCAAACTCTTCAGTCGAAACGTGCAGCTGTGGAAGAGTGAGTGCTATTTGAGATACATTTTGTGGGTCCAGGATGAATGGATGGATGGATGGTGTGTGCACAAGAACACACTTTTCATCCAATTCCTGTTTCACAGTTAGCCACGGTGACTAAGGTGCATTGACACCTAATGTTAAGTCAGTGTTAAGTGAAAATCTAGGTGGCATCTTAGGTGGCACCCAATGTGAAATGGGTGATTGTTTAATATTAAGTGAATGTTTAACTTAATATAAAATCTTTTTGATAAATAGTTTTAGGTTCTAAATGACTAGCTTGGTGTTAGGGGAGTTAATACTAGAGTCCTTAACACCAAGTGTAAATGCACCCAAACGCCTACTAGCATACTTATGGTTCATTCACACTTGATGTTAAGTCAGTGTTAAATGAAAATCTAGGTGGCACCCAATGGTAAATGGGCTATAGCTCAATGTTAAATGAATGCTAGCTTAACAAAAAAATTTCATGGCAACTGGGTTTAAGTTCTAAATGGCTAGCATGGTGTTATGGGACTCAACCCTAGAGTCCCTAACACCAAGTGTGAATGCACCTTTACCTCCCTCCATGATGACCACTTACATTCCTTATATGCTTAAAAGTAAAAACTGGGCAGGAATTTCCTAGTGTATTGGGAGGGCACGTTATTACCAAGTGTAATAACAACTCCTCTGCCCAGAGGAGGCACTTTCCATTTTGGGGGCAGGCATTTTGTCTTTGAAATGATCGCATTAATTTTTTTAAAACTTTTTTTTTTTACTGTGATACCCACAGGGTACCAAAAGGATATCCACCAAGTACAAAATTTTTAATTTCTTCTACCAGATGGTTGCCCTCTGGGTATCACAGTAAAAAAAGTTTAAAACATTACTATGGCAGTTTTTACGGCAGGTAAGCCCTTGGGTGGGGGCATTCCCAAAATAAGTGGTTCCCCAGGCCGAAGGTAGTGTTTACCCTACACTCACAATACTCACCCAACTTACGGAGTTAGTTACCCAGGTAGTGTGAGGTGGAAGTAGGAGGGTTTACAAGATGACTTAGCAAGGTAATTTGATCATGGTTCATTGACATTAATCGTGGGTAACTGAGTCATAAGGTAGAAACACCTAACACAAGGAGTGGAGTCTGGACCCTCAACCATGTTCTACTTTGAAGTTTGGACCTCTCTAGCTGTTCAAATTTGCTTTGGAATGTGTTGCTGCCAAAAGAATACAATTTAAGGTTAGTCTTAAAACAACACAGTAGAATTAGTGGCTGTGAAGTTCGTATTAAGATCCTAATTTCACAATATTAAAAGCGACCTTTAGGATGTCAATTTGAGCACACATGTGATTTTTGGAGTTCATTTTAGGACCTTCATTTGATCATATTAAAACCTTTCATGATATTATGATTCTTGTTTGACCATACCAAAAGCCCATCTTTGGAGATTTGAGCTGTTAGCCCCACAATTCAAAGAGGAGCCTTACTCACAATTTAAGAAGCTCTTACAATTTGTTTTATAATATATTTATAACTAATTGACAAAATGTCCAAAAACTGAGCTTCAATTAGAAGAAGAAGAAAAGGGTCTGAAAAGAACATGTATATGATTAACTTGCCAGTGCTTTCTACTGACACCACAATTCTTTCTTTGGTCATGCAATGCAGGATGACATCTCCAGTGAAGAAATCTGCATTGCATAATTGAGTCCTAATATTCACATCAGTATGACTCCCCATGACAATAATATAGAATGGAAGTAAACATATGGGTCAAATATGTCTGGGAAATAACCAGTGTTGGGCTGTTCTCACTTTTGAGATGGAACCTCTGCTGCTTCAGGTTCTTTTAAGTTTATTGTCATTTGGTACTCATGAGTACTCTTTGCATAATGTTTTGACCTTATTTCTGTCGATTGTTTGCTTTTGTTTTTTCTTTGGGTTGTGTCTAGCTGTGTTCTCATTTGCCTTGTACTTTTGATGGATGGGTTTTTCTTCTTAAAGGATTACAAAACCCGTTGATCATGGGTATTTAATTTTTTTTGAAAATAATAGAACCTCTAGTAACAGATATTTGCAATTTTTTTTTTCCAACAGTTAGTTAAATCAATTGTTGATTATTTCGTTTATTTAACAGAGGGTCGTGAAACTGGGGTATGTGGGTATGGAACAAGTCAAAGAACTAAGAACTACCAGTGGATTCAAACTTGGGTTACAAAACTACACAAATTGCACACATTATTGTATTTTGAGGATGAACTATGACTTTCAATCCACTCATTCACTTACAAGTGTGCAATTCTCACGTGGTATAACCAACAAATCTTACCATTTCTTTGTCCATATGACACCACCAGAATCACATGATGCACACCATGAACGGGGGCTGGGCTAGTTGATGATCCAACTCGTAAAAAGTGACCATAGAAGACCCAGCTGCCCTTGCATATAACCAGCAAGGACATCTATGCTTATTCACCCTCGGTTTCCTCTCACAATAGGTCAGGTTCTCAAAAAAATAATTTAAAATGAGAACCGCGCTACCGCACCTAGATTCACCTTGACGCCTTTACATCCTCACCTTTGCTCATGTTCATCACTAAACATGGCAAGCCACACACACTTGGTGGGTTCCAGTATTTAGACTTGTCTCATAACCTTGTACTAGCCTTGATCTCTAAACCAGTGGGATTGAACTCGATACAAATTTCTCAAGTGATTCAAAGCCTTGTTCCTTGGGATTATCATCTCTCATCTCACGGCCTAATCATAGACTTGTATTTAGTTCAAGAATTTAGTGCGTTGAGTACATTTCCTTGAGCCTTTTCCCTTGAACTTCATTAATTAACATTTATGCAACTCATGAGTGCTATCAAATCGAAAGTGGAACCCAGCCGAACACTTAAACTCACAACCCAAGCCATCACAAGGGCTGGCCCCCAGTGGTCTGGACTAGAGCCCCGATTAGATGAATGAGAGTCCACCTAAAAGGGCTTGTCACCCCCTTTGGTTGAATTGTCAATTCTTAACCATCTGGCAACCACTGGATCCTACCAAACCTGGTTCTTTGATTTTTGAAAACCACCAATCGAGGTCCCATGTACTTGACCCTTACCCATCAGTTCTTTTGGGGAAAAGGAGAGAACCACCCAACACTGGAAAATATAACCTCCCAAATGAATTGGGAACAAATAATTGTGCAACAATCAAGAGGAGTTTGCTGAAAACTGAAAGAATTAGCAACAACCCAATGACATGGGCAGGTAAGGAAGATGGAACAAGTTGCAAAGAGTTACACCAGAGTCCAGGATGTACCCTATACAGTTGGTGCTATGCAAAGAAGACAGTAGTTTGAAAGACTATGGTTCAACAAAGTTCAATCTTTAGTTTCTTCCCTACTCAAAATGACAGCTGAAATTGTGGGGGAGCTAAGGTCTTTGCAAGTTCTTGAGAGTTCAAAACATATCTCTCTAAAACAACTTATTAGTAGTGTCAAATCTGTAAACTGTGTGTAACTATGGCACACAGCACCCCTTGGCAAGGGGCCAGGATGAACCAGCACCACACGCACATTGGTACCATGGTAAAAACCCCAAAATCCATTTAAATTGCTTCTCAATATTACAAATATGACATGCTTGGTCTAAATCAGGGATCCTGAATCCAAATCTAACATTTTTTAGGCTTCATATGGCCACTAAGAGGCCTCACTCAAAAAGGTAAAGGTACCAGTATGAGTGCTGGTTCACCCAATGGCATATTACACCTCACCTCCTTTGGCTTTCATCGACTTGTGTGCATTGCCATGCAATATATATCAGTGTTGTGCAGTATCAGAAATGGCACCAAATCCCACTGGTTACCAGGACAGTTCTTTAATCTCATAACTGCCATTCTCAGAAAATCAGAGATTCCAATCTGGTTTTTTTGTGCCATTCTCAAATAACAATGAAAAAACAACTAACAGAAGAAACCCATGGGTCTTTTCAAGTTCTTTCACAAAAATCACAAAGTCTTTGAGTTTTTGAAACTGGATGTTCTTGAATCCAGAATTGTTTTTTGAAAAAAACCAGAGCTGATCTTAAAATTCAAAAAACTGGAACTACGGGTTGTTATTAAGAAAAATCAAATGCCCTCTGCATCACTCTGGTATGTACTACAAACCTCATTATCCCATTTAAACTTGTATTTCACAGTCAACCAAGGCTGTCAAAAGAACAACAAGTAACAATAGTTGTAGGCCAAGATTGAATTGTGCTTGCTTTTGGTGGAGAACCAATCTGATTCTCTCTAGATAAGCACACCAATTGTCATTGTCTTCTGCTGATAGAATTAGAATTAGGTTTGATGGGTTTTCTTTGTCATATGGAAAGGCTTGGCTTTGGAGCAGAGAGTTGAATGGTCCATTCAAAGTTGAAAACTGAAATGCCTTTGCATAATGCATTTACAAAGTAGAATGTTGAATATATATAATTGAACCCATACATACCCCCACATCACCCTAGAAGCTACTTAACTAATGACGGGAGATTGAATCAAACATAGTATATAAGATCATTCTCAAAATTTTCTAGAGTTAATTCCCACTTTCTTCACCAATTTAAGTAACACTTCTAGCATTGAAGAGTAGTTATTATGGTGGACAAATATGTAAGTATCAAATTCTAGGAGCTGACCAAGATTGGCAGTGATAAATAGCAACTGTAAGATCCAGATTCCAGTGTTGGGCAGGACCGGGGTTTTTTTTATATAAAATATAAAATGTGTGCAAGTGACCATAGGACAGCCCTTTGATATGCCTAACTGGCTTCTTATGTAGTTTTGCATTGACAGAGGACTAGGTTGCTTCTTGATCATTTGTTGAGTCATTTTTTTTGGCAAACATGGATATTTTTAAATAGCTCAAAGTAACTATTCATTTTTTAAAGAAATAAGTTCAAGTGGAACTGGCACCCACCAAAAAAACCAGTAGAGAATGTGGCTTCATTCCTGAAAAGAAAGGAGAAACAAACACAAAAAGCGAGTGACATTGATGCATTCAAGATTAAAACGTCAAACTTACAAACTAAACACAAACACTTTGAGAGGGAGTTAAACTCAATATGATATCAAACTTTGTTCAATGCAACTTAAAGTCTCACCCATCACGCCCAAATGTTAGTAAACCTCATGAGAACCAAACACAATCACAATTCACCAAACTTATTTAGATTGTGAAAACAAGAACACTTGATGGTTGGGTTATGAGAAGAATAGAACCTACCAAGTGGTAACACCAATACAAACTTTTTGATCCTTTCAAGTTGTAATAGCCTCTTGATAAATGAAGCTATTTTGAGTATGAAACTATTGTGCAAACATGTAAACAATTTGTGTTAAAATGTGGACTTAACTAGTTGTGCAATTTATCTTCCATGAATGCAAGTGTGAAGAAAGTTTGCTCATCTTTTACACATTTGAACATTGACACCACTACATTCTCAACCAACTTTAAGTATTCACTTAGCCGTTGAGTGAGCAAGCCATTGTTGTTGATTGTGACCCACAACTTGGTCACTGGATTAATATCAAATGGTTCAACTGTGGCCTTTGGCACATGCATCTTCATGGTGAGCTTACATTTGCAAATCCAAAAGGTTGGCATTTAAAGGTTCCACCTTCTTTGTTTGACAATAAATTTATTTCATAATAGTGAAATGTAAGGGGAAAAAAAATTCATCAAGCTACATCCAAAATTGTGGATATACAATGCCAAACACATTCATCAACTTAGAATCCACAAAGCATTGATTCAATTCATTGATGAGCATATTGGTTGTAATATAACATTGACCTTTCACTTACATGATGGATGTCTCAAAAACATCCTTACACACAAGTTTGTTAACCCCAATAAGTGGAGTGAAAATGTGAACTTAATAGTTATGACTAGCCATATGAAAGCAAATGTTTCCATACCATTGTTGAGGTTAGTAACCCAATCTTGTGTGTGTGGTGGAATTGTTTTCCACCACATTTGAAAACACTTGGAAATGTTCATGTGTGTAATTATTCATTGGATCTAAATACATCATAAAAAGATGTGATTGGCAAACTTTTACAATTACTACAAAATCACATATGAAAACATCCCTCCCATGCACAAATTTGATCAAAGCATTGCCTACCTCCAACAATGGCAAGAAACAAGACAAGTCCATCAACATATGAAGATCACAAAGGAGGTATAGATTCAACCTTGCTTTAACGACATAAACAATGTCATGTCACATCTTGACAATGAATGTCTTATATTCTACCACCACACACTTTAAAGGCTTCAACATGTTCATTTATTAAGTCTTCACATTTTGCAAAATCCTTAGCCCCTATGTTTCCATGATCTTGACAACTTTAGTGAAGTTCAAATGTTGTTCAAAGGAGTTGGAGAAATAAATATCATGACTACAACAAATCTTCCAACTTAGCCACCATGGGCAAATTTGACAAAACTTGAGCATCAAGATTCATCTTATGGGCCATGCAATGTTGTCCCATCATGTAAATAACATGTTTTTCTTTCATTTGAAATGTCATTCTAGTGTAGCAACCTTGCAAAAGGAAGGTCCTATTGGCACCAAAACAAATGAGCCTTGTGGATGTTTTCTTTTTAAGCAAACCCCTTTGTTGCATGAGGGATTGAACAATCATAGTAGTAAGATCATTTGCATTTCCACCTTCAACAAAATGTTGAAATGTGAAGAGAAGAGGAATTATTTTCCATGCATGCATCACATACACATGTATTGAGTGGTGAGATTGATTATCAACAATACTAACTTTGTTTGCATTTAAAGAAAAAAAGTTTGCCATAGTAGCAATTTGAATTCTTTCAAAACTTGTTCACACATGTAATTTACGATCTCTCACTTAGACTCATCATACCAATGATTCATGGGATTATTAGGAATTTTTAGTTGCATAAATAATTTCTACATTGTCTTATATTCTATCATGGGCCAACCACAACTAAACGAGTGAAAATTTAGGGAAAATTGCAGAATCTTTTTCTTCCTATCAAGAACTCAAGTTGCACCATGAATGACTTGCTACAACATTTTTTCAAGACCCTTTGCAACATAAAGCTTTTCATTAGCAACATGGGCATGATTTTCAAGAGGTAGTGTTCACCCACCTTTACCCCCAACATCACTACCAAAGCCTTGCAATGACTTGCATGTTTCCAAAAAAAATCAAGCTTGGGAACAAAAACCTTCTTTTTGTTTTCAATTAGGGTGCATACCTTGCATCGAACCTAAGCAACTTTCCTATCAGAACCTATAACTGACCTAGCCCGAATAAGCTTGATTGCCCAAGTATTATTTCAAAAATGCCTATTCAATTCATAGGCCTTCTTTTGTTTCTTGGTCAATTCAATTCATTATCTTGTGTTAAAACTGGGTCCACATTCACATAATGAGGTTACACATTAAAAAAAACTTCAATAAGAACATCATCGTGATCAATAGAATGGATACTAGAAACACCATCCCCTTGAAGGAATATGTCACCAAACAAGTACTTGTACTTTAAGTTTTTAGGGGGTTGTAACTTCAATGAAAGCTTAGACATTCTGCTTGAACAACACAAAAAGGACACAAACATGAATATGAAAACGAACACAACCAAGTGATAAGAACATTTCAAGTTTTGATTCCCCACCAAGACAAACACAAACAAGTGTTAGGAATTTTAAAAGCTTGAACTCAATAAACTCAAAAAAATGGAAACATAGGAAAAATGTTCAGGAATCAAATTTGTGCCTTTCTACAATTTGAGTGTTATTCAAGGTTTAAGGTTACCAATTACACTTCAATAGTGAATAAAAGCTTTGAACAAGTGAACATAACAATTTCCAATGTTCCAAGCTTTAACAACCAACCTCCCAAGCCTTCACTATCAATAATTGACACATATTCCGATATCCAACTTTGTAGAGGACTTTGAAGTAGGAATCTCATAAAAAAGGCCATCATTCATGAATAACCAATGACCAATGCCATCATAAATCCAAAATCCGAGAGCTTCAACTAAAACTTCAAGATTTCAATCTAAACAAAATCCTCCATATCCTTAGTGATTCCTCACCTTGAAAGGAGTTGGCAAAATAATGCAAAATCTTGTAAGTGCAAGTGGTGAATTGAAGTTTAAAAGTTGTATGAGGAAAGGAAAATGAAGGAGATGGGAGGGAAGGATTTAGCTCCTACATCCTCACAAATCTACAGTGGAGGCGACTCCTTGTTATTTGATGATGGAAGGGGGCTTGCAATTTCACATCAACAATTTGTAAGAATTTGATAATGCCATCACTTTTTCTAACCCTTTTCCAAAAATGTATCCATGAAGTTTGTAAATTTGTGATGTCCCCTTTATCCCTTTCATAGGCCCTAATTTCCATGAACCTTTTGGCAAAAGCTTGCACAAAAAAAATGTTGGGCAAGGCTATAAATTTAATATATCAATTATGTAAAGGTAATTTTTTCACATAATATGTCAACTACATAAAGGTATATAGGTTTCAAATGAATTTGAACTTGGGAAAAAGGTCCAGCATAACATTTTTATCAACACATTGCACAACATTTTTTAAAAGAATATTAATAAAACTTGTTTTGATAGGTTTGGTGAAGTGGTTTTGGTTTAACATTTCCATTAAATATGTTGAAGTCTAATGGTACGTGGCATGTGACCTTGCAAAAATATTTTTTCACATCTAAGTATAGTTATTTACTTTATATTCAATCCCACCCATAAAATTAAAAGTGGGATTGCACATAGTTGGGAAGTTGCTAATAACAACCCACATGGACTAATCAAATTATCTAGCCAATCATTAACATGTGTTAGGCTTTGATGCAACCCCCTTTAATTACTAACCTTTCCATCATGTGCACATTATTGGGCCAAAACGATTTTGTTGAACCTAACTAACATGTTTAAAATTTTCTTCATTTTACAATTTTCTTTTGTAGGGCCACCTACTTAACATCAATGGAACTATTTTTAGTGCATTCTGACATTTTGTACTTTCAAGTTCATGGTTATGGGTGGGGTTTGGGAAATAATAAAAAAGGAACTTAGGAAATGAAAAATAATTTTGTTAGAAAGGTTGAATGTTGAGTATGGGTGGAGTTGTTTTAAAAGGCGTTGTAAATGAGTAAGATACAATTTGTGTAATTGGTGCAAAAGGCTTACCCATCTCAAAACAATTACCCACCATGGGAAACATTTTTCAATGTCCATTCAATTACTTCTTCTTTTCTTTAGAGGAAAGGGAAAACAAAATTTCAACTTTTTCTCCCTAGTGCAAAACCCAAACTAAACTTGGTGGTTTTACCCAATCCAAACAAAAAAGTAGTTGCATGGAAACCACCATTAATATGGGAGGCTTCCAAAATCGATTGCATCATTTTTCTTGTTTCTTTTTTGTTTTAACTGAAGGGTGAATGCATGTTGCAATGTACACAAAAAATTGTCACATATTGACAATTTTTAGCACCTATTCAAGTTTCATGCATTATGGTGAAAATTTGAAAAATAATTTTCAATGAAATTTTGTAATAGATGATGGTTTATGTCCCAATCTAGCATTATGTTGTGAAATTAATGCACATATGAATGATATAATAGTCCAAAAATGTTTTATTTTGATTTGCAAAGCTTTGAAGCATTTATGTAATTTCAACAAAAGGGCTAAAAGATGCAACATTTAATAATAATTTGTCCATGAAATTTTACACGTACAAAAAAAAAACCATAAAGAACAATCTTCCCATCAAAAATTTCAATTTTTTTAAGGTCATGAAATTTAGATTAGATGATTTAAAAACTTTCATTAGTACATTATGGCATGATAATGTTGATGATAATGTTTTTTTAGGTTGAAATTTTTTCTTCCATTGAAAATTTACTTGGGTTAAGTGTTTCTTTAATCATTTGTCAAAAATAAAATGAACTTTTGAATTTTTTGAAAATGAAAAATTGTTGTCAAATAAGGGTTTTTATAAAACCTTTATTAAGTTATTGGTGTACATTTACAAAAATGAACAATTATAACTCAATTTCATATTCATGATTCTTAAGACTTCTTTTTATTTTGAGGCCCAAATCATTTATATGTGATTTAAAATAATTCAAATTGAATGAAATGTTACATATTAATTTTGATACTATATGTAGTTCCAATTTTCCAACAAATTGTGTACATTGTAAAATGCATTCACCTTGAATTCCATTTTTCTCTCTCTATGATTTACAATATATTGGTTAGGTAAGTGAATATAACATGGGATGTGTAATTGTGAGTGTATAACCATGTACAACTATTTGATGCAATGTAAAACAACGTAATTGTAAAATATAAAACAATTATGTTTTGCAAAAAAAATGACATTTCACCATAACTTTTAACAAATAACCCTAAATTTACAATTATGTGTTGGTTTCTAACAAAATGAAGGTACTTGTCATATTTGAATTAAGATAGCTCTTAGCCCCCTATCAATTTAGGGAATGTCTTGAATGCAAAGGTTGCACTATTGAACAATACTTGCATTAGAGATATTCCTCATATTGTCATAGAGATTAAGAATATGTTAATTCAAATATGACAAATATTTCAACAATGACAAATGTTTTATAATATCTTCATTTGTTTTAAATTGACTTCAATTTTTAAAATGTCTACAATTTAATGTTTAATGTTTATAATATTTGCCATTGCAATTTAGGGAATGACTTGTATTTTGCTATCTATATTAACATTTACGACTAAAGTGGGTGACCTTAAATGTAGGAAGATTTGAAAGTTAGGAAATAAGAAAAAGTTCTTCATTTAACAAATTAAACTTGTTTTTTTCACTTGATGATGGGCTTAAACCCTTCATATCTAAATACATTTGCCCATTTGCTATACTCATATACATAAAATCAAAACATGAATCATAAATGTTTCACATCCATCATTGTAAAATACACAACTTGTAACAATAATGAATTTTATACATTTTTTGGAGAGAAAGTAGAGAAAGGAAATGCATGTGCTATGGGTATGGTGAGTATTCTTTCATAAATAATTATAATTTATAAGAGTAAAGGGACATTGCACCCCTCATTACCAAGGAAAATTATCATTTGAAAAAAATGATAATATTGCACCTCCCATTATCATTAATGATTCTGATTTTTGTAACAACAAAAATATTGCTATCCGAGTCTGTGTGATTAATCATGTATAAAATGACAAAGGGGTGGAATTCCCTTAAAAGAGGTTGCTAACAAAGTTGCAACAATGTTAGGAATTGCAAGATAGTGATGATGGAAATTTACATGTTTCAAAAATGTAAATGAAGGCGAACAATAGGGGGGGAACCCACCCTAAACATTGTTATACAAAATGATAATGAAAGGCAATTACAAGATGACCATAAAAAAAGGCACAAAATGACAAAAGGGGTAAGGAGTTCATTTCAAACATGTCATTTTTGGAGCTCGTAGTAATGCCATGAGTTGCAACATGACCACAATATCAATACCTATATCTATAAAAGAAACATAAGCAAATGGGAATAACTTGGGAGAAGCTCACAAAACCACAATGAAAAGGACATTACAAGTAATCATTCCTCCATACTGAAATTATTATTTTTCTTACTTATTACCTCCTCAACTTTTTTTCTCATGCCTACCATTTCTCCTTTCAACCTTTATTTATTTATTTATTTTTGACAATTTCACTTCCAAGGCCATCATCTTGAATCCTATGGAGAAAATTAAAAATAGGAAATGTAGTATGCTTATGCTAAGGGTATTGTGTTCATTCATTCATTCTGTCACAAAAGGAAAAAAATTGTAACAAAATGAAAATATTGCACCTTTTTATGTGCTTGAAGATTAGGATTTTTGGTTCATCATAAAAGTGAGAATATTGCATTGTAATTTACACTTACACAACTTTACACAATCAAAAAACATATATACTAAATCATGGAAGTGTATTTCAAAATAAAATAAAATGCATGTCATGCAAGTGTAAACCCCAAAATATAGTTAACAAAAATTGTAAATGTAGAAACTGGGATGTTTAAATGATGTACACTTATAAAGTTCTACAACATGGTTTACATGATCATTTACTTTGTTATATTACACCCCATTTTAGCAACATCCTAGAAGTTAAAGCATTTTCAATTTCCATTCAATATGTTAAATTTCAATTAATTAATCCTATTGGTGTAAGAATTAGTTACTACAATGTGTAAGCTTATTGGCTTAAGAAGAATATCTTTTTAGAGCCATGGTTCTTTTGTGGCAATTTTATTGAGGTAAAAGATTTTGATTTATTCAAAGAAATTTTAATGGAAAAATTGCCCAAAATTGCTAGATTTTGGAAGAAAAAAAATTCTAAATAGTTATATTAAAAATAGGTTCTAGATTGCTTAAAATTTCATATCTAATTTATGGCCAAATTCTTTATATATCACTTTGGTTATATCACAAAATTGGAAAGAATTACACCAATGGAGCCAAAAATGGGTGCATATGCGAATCATACACACTCAAAACATCCACTCCATAAGTTGTCGCAACAAAATTTGCATGATAGTCTTAAATAAAATAGCACTCATGATGTTCAAACCCAAAATCTATGATGATGGATGGTATGCTCACTTTCTCTTGAAAGGTTGTTGGGTTCAAAATCGGTGTAGGACAATAGAACATGTAAAACAAAAAGTTTAAAATATTTTTGCAAAATAAGTAAAATCACACTACACAATTCTACATAGAACCATGTAAGATGCAAAAAGGGTGCCAGAAAACCAACTTGAAAATGTGTTGGATAGAGTTTGTTGGGGGCCATTTAATGTGTCCCATAATGTTGGCATTAGGGACTACCAAAACCAATGGTTGGTTGTAGTCTTTTCTTTGAGAATTTTTTGACAAGTGGCATTGGTGGCAGCTAAATACCTAAGTTAAAAACACTTGTATATTTAGGTCTATGCACAAATGATAGAGTTATAGTGTTCCAATACATGGTGAGTTTGTTGAAGGAAGAACCTTGTTCCCGAGCTACATTTATAAGGAAAAGGCTAAGAATTAAGACACATTCCCCTTCTTATGTTTCAAGATCTAAGTATGTTTAAGTTGACAATAATATCAGCCCATTATGGGTTTTACTATGACATTATCCATATGACATGAGTGGGGGCTAGATTCAAGTATCACAAATTTTGTTGAACACTCCATCAAACTTTGGAGGGCAAGGGGGTAGAAAAAGGAATACAATGCACTATGTGGTTTTGACTTATAACTTGAAAAGTGAGAAATAAATACTAAACTTTCAAGTAGTAGGAAGTAAACTAGTGGAAATAATTAGATCTTACTTCCTTATGGTGGTCAATTTGAATCTCACTAAGAATTGAAAACATATTAATTCTTTTGTTTTGTGCAAAACATCAAAACATGAGTTGCATGGTTCTACACAAAACCATGCAAAGCACAAAATGACAAGCCTCATGAAGTTGGATTGGGGGGAGTAGTACATCTCGTAATTATCACTTCATCTCAAGCCCCTTGTCATGGGGATTTCCCATTACATGTTTTTCCCTACAAAAAAAGTCCAAAGTTTGATGTGGAGATCTCTTTGTCATAGCTAAATGTCACCTTAGTCCTATTGTACAACATGTGAGATTGAGACAATTACACTTATATGATGTATTGATTTTTTTTTGGGTGTTACAACTTTTTTCCATAGGTGAATTTGAAAGATAAAAATGTAAAAATAAACAATTTCTAGGGTTTATAATTAGTTTCAAGTATATAGGTATTCAAACAATATAGAAAGATAGTTAAACTTTTGTATTTCCATATCTATTTTATAACCAAATTTGGCTAAATCTTTTGATCGATGATTGCCACTTTGGTTGCATCACAAAATTGAAAAAAAAGCCCATTTGGTTGATTGTTTCTTTGGATTTTTCAATCAAGTCAAATGTATCGTCACTCCCAAGTCCAACTTCTTTATCCCAATCATTTTTTAAAATAACAATATGTATATGTAAATATTTCAATATTTTTTCCCAAGTTCTTTTATAGGTTCCTAAGACACAAAACAATGAAGATGGAGATGAATTTTGAGGATGCATGTAATTTTTGTGTCCTATGATCAAAATCAGAGATGGAGATGAAATGTTTAATGAATTTGAAGTTGTTGGCATGATTGTTATGGATTGTGGGGTTAACATACAAATCCTTGTGAAATTGTGACTGAATTCTATATGGGAAAGAACATTGTTTTCACCAAGAGCTAAAAATTGTGGCTAGCAAAAGTTAGAACATCATATTTATCTTGTTCACATTTACATTCAATAGAAGTCTTGCTATTCCATAATCTACTTTTGTTGATAATGAACATGAAGCTAGGAGCTTATGTGAGACACTAAATATCCTCTAGTGAACTCTGCTTGGCACACTTTTAAGCTTGTCTTTTTGTGTCATGTGTGGTTTTGTGTTGAACCATGTTAGTGATTTTTCATGTTCTGCATGTTTTTGTAAAAAAAGAAATTATTTAATGTATTTTACATGTTTTGTTGTCCCAGGCCAAATATCAAACTCAACACCTTCCTCATGAAAAAGAAAGTACCAACTAATAGCATGCATTCAAACACTAACATCAAACCCTGCAACAGAGTTAAGCGCTATAACCATTGTTTTATGCTAGACAGTGCTTCTTAGGGGTGTTTAGTTGTCCATTGCTTATGTGGTTCTGAAGACCCAAAAAATTGACAATGGGTCCTTGTTGTAGGCAATACAAAAGCACTGCTTGCTTCTTTTTTCCTGACTGCCCATTTGTATGTCCAAGATGTGTCTAGAGGTGTCGGAAGGACACATTTTGGCATTATAAATCGAAGATGTGCATACCAGGACTCAGGACACTCAAACTGTGTAATTAGCAGTATCAAAATGTGTGTGAGCATCATCCATCTTTTATGATCCTGGCAGTACTTTTATACTGTTTGCAATAAGGACCCATTGCCGATTTTATGTCTTCCCTTGAGGCCTTGCTAATAGTTCTTATTTTAATTCACCAAACGGTTGTGTTAGTATACTCATTATAGTTCACTGAACTATTGAATATAATTGCATGATAACATTACCTTAATCCCAAGATGAAAAATCCCACCCCATCCAGTGGACAGAACAGTCAACTGGTGCGCTTGTGAGTGCCGGTTCACCGGGGCCCAAATATTTGGCCTGGGGATGAGCACACTTCAATTATATCATCCAACCGAGCAATATAGGGTCAACCAAAAACCATGTGAGTAGGCTACCTACAGTCAAACCTTAAGGGAGGATTTTTCATCCGTAGTGCTCCCCACTAAGATGGTTGCATCTTTGACCAGCTCTGAAATGAAGTTGTGAGCCTTGTAGGCAAACTAACGGCCACTTTAGACCAGGGTCCAATTTCCTAGGAACCAATTTGGACTGATTTGAAGCAAATTGAATCCTTGAGTTGGACTGTACCTTGGTCCCTAGCCTGATTCTTGGGTCTCCAAATCAGGAGCGCTCCTTGTAGCACAATATTTTGGTCCAAACCAAGTGATTTTCCCTCCAAAACAGGTGCCATGTAGGTTTAGCCTCAATTTGCCACTTTTTGGTCTTGGACCCTCATCTAAAGGCCTTTGGACCAATTTAAAGTTTCGACCAATAAGATTTCTTGAATTCATTGGTCCCTGGACCTTGGACGCTCGTCTAAACTCGCCCTAAGTGTCTTCCAGGTTCCTTTGTAGTGCATGTAAAGTTAACCTACATTTGTAACTTTGGTAATCATCCCAAAGTCCATGGTTTTTGGTGTTGATGCACAAATCAAAAGTACTCAATCATGACACTTTTATGTACTATGCACCTTTAAAACTTCAAATAATACCAAAAAGTTCATTTACCTTACTGTTGATGTGTTGACATCATTCTTTTGGGCATTAATAGGTAATGTTCACAGTTCAAACTTTGACAGCCATTAGAGTTATCTGTAAAGTCTTCACCCTGTCTTTGGGCCTCCTTTCACCTCCTATCCCCTCTTTCAGTGGTAGTGGTATCCACAAAGTAAGCAAATCTTATTATATCTGAGTATGTAATGCTGAACATTTAATGCACAAGGTTCAAGAGTAATTATAGTAGTCCTACAGGTAGGATCAGTGAAAATATATGTAGCAACAGTGGAGGCGCTCAGGAAAAACGAAGGACAGGATGGCCTCCCCACGATTTTTGGGGATGAATATAGTGAAAATAGTGAATTTATTAATGCTAATGAAGACGATGTGGCAAATTAGCTTAATTTATAAGACATATGCCGAAGATGAGCTCCACCAATAGGCAGCAGTAGTTGGCACGAAAAGAAATGTGATCCTCAAGATTATGAAGGTGTTTTTGTTGTGGGAGGTCAAGTGATGGCATCTGACCCAAGGAAAGCTATTCTAGACAATATTCTTGGAGATGATCCTGTTGGCTTGACCATTCTCTATTGTTTTAGAGACATATCAGTGATAATGACCATTTGAAAATGGTCATTATCTCAGACAACTTTGGAGGGATTTTTGTTGAAGGAGCTCTTGTTGTCATATGATGAAAGTTACATAACTCACATAGATATAGAAGGAATGATTGGTGTGAAAGAAAAAAAAAACTTTAGTAAGAAAAAATGGAAGGAGATTTTTTTTTGTCTTAAGGATAGAAAGGGTGCTAAGCAAGGAATCTTGTTGTGGTGTCGGAGTAACAATGTGTTGTTCTTTAAATTGTTATCAACATTTCCCTTGGCAAAGGATGCGATTGTTTGGACAAATTCTTACTATGTTTTTATATGGTTTTCAATAGTTCATCATTTTTTATGTTAATTTCAAATTTCATTTCATTTGAATTAATAAAAATATCATGGACATGAAAATGCACATTTTTTTTTTTTTAATATTCATGTTTGTGGGTAGAGGAAAGTAGTGAGATAGTTAAACTTGAAAATGAAATAGGTATGAATTGTCTATGAAATTTATCTAAAATTTACATATGGACAACTATACAATAAATTCCAAAAAATCATCCATATATACCAATTCCTCATTTTTCTTGTCATTAAAATTATTAACATCAATAATTTTTATTGTTAATCCTTATGTATTAGGCACAATAGGATACCCTCCCTTCCATATATGAATGTTGGGTAGATGAATTCAACCATTTTGTTCTATATATATATATATATATATATATCAAGGACTTTTTTGTTTCCTTTTTCCTTTTTTATCTATCAAAAGTCCACTTGTTTAAAAAGCCTTTCAAAAATGAAGACGTAGATGGGTTTTATCTCTAGGTTCACATTCATGTGTAGTTGCTTAAACTTGGATTGTGTACTTGTGACAACCATGAATATTTTGTGTCCACCCTTGGTTTTTGAAGTCATGGACATATATATATATATATATGAAATAAGAAATGTTATGCTTTATTATAATTTCATACAAGAACAACATAAATATGAAATTGCAAAACATAAGCTAGTGTCAATTTAGGGGGAAATGTGAAGACATCTATTGCCAAAATTGTATCATTTGATATGCTCATACAAAAAACATAATTTTGAATTATCATAAACTAGAGTTGGATTTCTCACAATGAAATGAATAACTACCCAAAAAGTTAAAAAAAACCAAATTTAAGGAGAACCCCTATTTTGTAGTTTTTTTCCAAAAAATGTGCTTATGCAAGTAGTTTAATATTGCATATCCAAGCCATGTCTTCACATTTGGGGTGTATTTATTAAGAGAAATAGTTGCAAGTTATGTGGTATTGTCTCTTGTTTATTTTGAAATGTGTTGTGAAGCCTAGCAAGAGTGCTCAATGCACACATTGTATCCCATGTGAAATAAGCATGTAGGCTAAAATGTCTTGAAATGGGGCCAACCTCCCCTGAGCAAAAACTATTACAAAGGCACATAGGTTCCAACTTTAGTTCAATTTTGGGATCTCCTATTGAGCACCCAAGACATGTGCCATGGCATATAATGTATGAGACCTAATATTATAAAGATGGTTTAGTTTTAGCATTAATGTGGATGTTATTCCATTGACATGATCATCATAATTTACATGGTTAACTCTGTTAATGTTGTAAAAGACAATGTTTACAACATGACAATAAAGGCTATGAATTTGATGTGGATTTTTTTTACAAAGGGATAATTCAATATTTGCAAAAGCAATGGTTGTTGACCAAAGAGGTATCCATGACAATAGGAACATTTTTCCACTTTAAAAATAAATTTCTTGTAAGATCATAAATTGTGTTTTCCAATAGACTCAACAACAATGTATTGTCATTTAATATTTCAATACACTTCAACACAAATTTAGAAGTCTAGCATTTTTCATTACAAGAATATGTGACTTTACTTGGAATGATCACAAAAGTCTTTTCAAGACTTTTAGAACTTTCTACTAATGTAGTTTCATAACATGTTATACCTTTCCATCTCATGAACCCTACTAGCTTCTTTTGAAACAACTTTCGTATCGAATTCATTTAGTAACATGGCTAACACATGTGACATCAATGGACGTCTTGTTGTTGACACTTGCACACATAATAATGCCCCATTAATCACACGTCATGCTTCATCATCCAATACATTGTTGTTTAGTTTTTGGTCAATAAGATCAAATAGCTTATCTTGTTCATAGATAAAAAAAAACCCTAAAAAGAACACCCCCCAACTTTGGGGAAACAAATTGAATTCACAATTTCTTTTACCATATTAATTTAGTTATGTTTCAGTGGGTCACTGTACTTGGTTCTATTGGGTAGCCCTTTGTTAACAAGGTATTCTTTTGTTACTAATTATAATGGATTGAATGTCAATCCCTACCCTTATTTATTCATAAATATGATAAAATTTTTCCATTAATAAAAACACAATCTACTTTTAAATGAAACATCTTTAACCATATATTGTAATGATTCTTTAAAATAATGGTTTTGAATTTTTTTGTGGGCCTACTAATTTTTCTAAAACTTCCAAATAAAATCTATTTCCACAGTATAAACAATCATCTTGCAATCAATTCAACGTCACTTTTATCAAAATATAAATGAGCCTTCTTGGTAAATTTGCATAGACAATGGGCACGTTGACAATTTTTATTAACCAAATACCATCTAGATTATGAAATGTTTTTGATAAAAAAATGAAATTAAGATGTGGATGTAAGTTATAAACCTAATGGTATTAACTTACCAATTTGAACTCTAACTTTCAATTGCCCACCAAAATGAAGTTCAAATTTGTTAATTTGCCATCTTAACATGACTAATTGACTTTCATTCTAGCTATTGGATTCATATCAATGATGGTAATTTTTAGATTTTAATATGATGTAATTGGGGGAAATATGGTTGCCCAATCCTTTTCAAAATTTGACACCCAAATAACATGGGTTTTGATCTTTATCATAATTGTTTTACTTACTGAGGACTATTAGATTTAGGTTAAATATAATAAATCACCATTGCAACCAATTGGGCTATTGACTTGGTGTCTTGCCCCAATGATCTTACATTATGTAATTAGGTTACTAACTTGATTTTAAAAATACTAAATGTACATACACTTACCCATTCAAGAAAGTAATTTTTGTTTGTTTCCAGAGACAAATCAATATTCTCGTGACCACGAACAATCTTAAAGAGAAGAACACCATAGCTAAATACATCCACCTTTTCAGTGAGTTGCCCAAGAGTAGCATATTCAGGAGACAAATACCCTTTGTAAGAAAAAAAAAACTAAATAAGTAAGAAATATATTTTAATTTGTGTGCAAAGTGTGTTGAAATTTTAATTAATTTAGTTAAATGATGCCCAATATTAATCATTTAATTTTTTCCAAATGGCCCAAATGTGTACATTTAGTCACTAAGTTATCCCAAAATTTGATGGGTTTAATTAGGAGTATACTTGATTGCCAAATACTGGTTTGTAAAATCAAAAGTCACTAACCTCTTACAAGGCTGCAACTGAGAATGATAGGCATTTGGAATGATAAGCATTTGGCTTTTTATTGTGAAGAATACAGATACAACAGAATTATCCACCCACCATCCATTCCCTCATGATGGACTCGTGGCTGTTGGTTCACTCTGGTCATCATTCAAATAGATGGCTTTCCCAAAGACAACTATAACACTATAAAGCAGTGCCAGTTTTCGTAACCATACCATGCCATGGCTCACAGGGTGTATGAGGTTTTAATGTAATATTTGGAATTGGGAAGTTCAGAAGAATCATTTCCACTGAAACTGAAATTTGACAATTGTAAAGCCACCTGAATGTATGCAATCCCCTTTGCACGGAGTGCATGATGGTTACCATGTGCACTTGTCACAAAAATCCCAGCCCATGGCCCCCTAATGTTTTGTATTATGCCATGTATCTCCACTTTCATGTCCCTTCTATGACCCTACCTCAGCTTGTTTCACTTTTCTGCATGCCAAGCTGCTTTTCCAGTTTGGTGGATGAAAGTAGAGGGCCTGATCAGCTTATGGAGATAACCAACCAACACCCGGCCCCCTCTGGACAATGGGACTTAAGTAACCAGAAAGAGATATAAGTACACTCACACTGCCAGTTGAACAAACCTATTCTAAATTAGAGTTTTCAACTAGAGCTAGGAAAACAAATTTTCACTGTTAGAATGTTAACATTCAAACCAACAATTATCTAACATCAAGTTTGATTTTTCAGAAATGGTGACATAATAAAGTTATCCATAAAGTCAGATGATTAGGGGCGAGAATGGCCAGTTTGGACATAATAGGGCATCAAACATAAAACTATAGCTAGGAATGAAAATTTTACAAAACCAAAGAATTGGGACCCAAACTAGTTTTTCCACCAATTTTTGATGATAAACTAAGTTTCATCCTGTCTTTCCTTTTTCCTGAGCGCCTCTCCACTACTCCTACATATATTTCAGTGCTGCTACCTGTACAACTACTATAATTATCAGGTCTACCTCCCTTTTCTTTACTTGATATGCTTCGTGCCACTGGTGGAGGTTTCGGTACTTAGTCGTTTCCTTTCCTCCGTGTGGCTCATTCTTTGAGGCTCTTTTGCATGACTGGACACTGGTCCTTGCACTTTGTTTCTTTTTCTCCTCCTTTCGTGGGTGCTTTCTTTTTATAAAGTTTGGCAGGGTTTCATCATTCATCATTATAATTAATCTCAAACTTTGTGCATTAAATGCTGACTTCAGCATTTCATACTCAGATTTAATCAAATTTCATTACTTTGCAGCAGAAAGAGGGGACAGGGGGTGAAAGGAGGCCCAAAGACAGGGTGACTTTACCAATAACTCTACTAATACAGAAAACAAACAATTTCTTCCAGTACAGAAGAACAAGAGGGCTTAAGACTTTGGAAAACAACAAGTTCCCAACAACCCGTCCAATCTTTTTACTAATCAAGAGATCGCTACCATACACATACCCAAAATAAAATTAGCAGATGTTGTCCATTGTGGCATTCATAATTCATACATGAAGGCCACATGCAACTATCCAAGAGCAAGATTCGGAGGGTTACTTTCTCCACCCTGATCCTTTAACCTTGGATTGTTGTTGAGAATTCCACAACAAACACTGGACAAAAAAAACATGGTATGATTATTGTGAAATGTACAGTGGTTGTGCAGAAAGCTACTTGTTGCCAAATAGAAAAATACATGACAGAGAGAAGAAAAAACAGAGAGAGAGAGACAGACAGACAGACCCAGAGGAAGAGAGAAGAAAAAACAGAGAGCTTTCTTTGATGAGCTTTTTGGTGAGCTTCTGTGATCTAGCACTAAGTTTTTGCTGAACTGTTGTGTGCAAGAAGTGTTTCAGAGTATCCATTTTTTTCTTTTTTGATGGGGTGCTGACTTTGGCCTGTCATGAGAATTCAGAGACTGTTGTCCTGAAACTTCACTTCCTTTCACTGAGAAGTTTGTTTGTTTTCAGTGTTTGAATCTGTCTGAGATTTATGGTTTTTTTTGGATCCAGAGAAGGGAAGAGGAGAGAGTGTGGCTATATTGCTGCAATGTAGTTGCAAACTAGCTAGAGAATTCATGTGATGATGAAGAGAATATGATTATGGAAGAGGAAGAGGAGGAGGAAGCTCGCTACAAGTACTTGCAGAAGGGGAAAACAAATTTTCCTTGTTTGTTGTTGAACAATGTTTGTAGTTTGACAGTGCACTGTCCATGATCAATTCTGCAGCTGCTTGTCGTGAGAGACTTGGGTAAATGGAGAACCTGGAAATTATGCGCAGGATTGCTTCTTCTCAGAATCTTGTTCACACATCGGAACAGCATGCAATAGTAGTGCATCGGATTATAGATTTTCACTGGAGAAAGAGAAGGATGAATCTGGGAATATGCAAGCAGAAGGCCAGTAATCCTCGAATCCGGAGTTCCTGTTGTCGGATCCTGACACTGCCTGCAGAGTTTGATACGTCCAGAAGGAATCATTGACGCTGCTTGCGCAGATCAAGCTCCACCCATTTGTGTTGGAGCTGCTTTGGAGCTGGTTGTTGTTGGAATGTTTTGTTTCTCTCTACAGGTTTGCAGCAGCAGTCAGTAGTAGGATTTGACACTAGGTGCAAATTGCAAGAAGCAATTACAGTAGGAGAGCTCTGCGACCACTTAGTGTTCGCCAGTTTTGAGTTGCATGAGTTCATCATCTTCAGGAATGATTGCAGCAGGGATTGCAGCAGGAGCATTCGCTTAATTTTATATTACATGATCTTGAAGCATGTTGTAGACGATCGACAAGCGAGCTGAAGAACACTGATCAGTGAGGATGCAAGAAGGATTTACATGACTTGCCAGAAGCTGGTTTCAAGCATATATTTACACTAGGAGAAGCAGGAAGAAGGAGAAGAAGAAGAAGCTGCACAAACAGGAACTGGCAACGAAACTGGCAACGAAAGACAGACACAAACAGGCCGAGGTAACGCACACTAGAACAGAATGGAGAAACAAAAGAAGAGCTGAAAGTGTCTGGCTGCTATGGAGGCGGCGAGCAGCAATCTCCCGGCGCTGATAACACTACTAGTGTTTGTTCTAGTGAGCAGCTTGCTAGTCTTCCCGAGCGTGGGAGGAGCACAAGAAGCACAGCAGCAGAATACACAGACAGACATTGCAGCTTTGTTGGAGATTCGTGCTGCATTGAACGATTCTCATGGCGTATTGAGCAGTTGGACGACGACGACGACGACGGCGGCAGCGGTGGCGAATGCGAGTAGTTTTTGCAGCAGCTGGAGAGGTGTCACATGCACTGATGTCGATCAGCAGCCGCGTGTGTCAGCGATTCATCTGCCTGGAGCTGAATTGCGAGGATACCTTTCAGAGGCAGTGGGGAATCTGGGGCAGCTTCAGATCCTAAGTCTTCGAGGAAATCACTTGAGTGGTACTATTCCGCCATCGCTCGCTAACTGCTCACAACTGCGAGCTCTCTACTTGTATCAGAATGATTTCTCTGGTCCCATTCCAGCAGAGATTGTCACTGGATCAGGAGCTCTGCAGCAGCTGGAGGTTCTACATCTGGCATCCAACAGTCTCACAGGAAGCGTACCAGTTCAGATTGGTAATCTCAAAAGACTGCGCATCCTTGATCTGTCGAGGAATCTCCTCACAGGTACCATTCCACCAGGTGTGGGAAATTGTTCTCTTCTCACAACCCTAGCACTCCAACAAAACTTTCTCACTGGAGAGTTGCCATCAGAGCTAAGTGGCTTGTCGAATCTTCAGGACTTAACATTGAACCAGAATCAGCTCTCTGGCACAGTTCCATCAAACCTGAGCAATTGCAGTAAGCTTCAAACCCTAGACCTTGGAGGCAATGGTTTCTCAGGTACCATAAAATTGAACTTCAGCAATCTTGCGGAGCTTCAAATCTTGCGACTCGACAACAATCAACTCAATGGGTCCCTGCCAGAGCAGCTTGGCAATGTGGTTTCCTTACTGGAAGTTTCAATGGGTGGAAACTCTTTCTCTGGTCCCATTCCATCCACATTTGGCACCCAGATTGTGTACCTTGAGAGCTTGAATTTCTCGCAAAATCTTCTCTCTGGTAGCATTCCTCCATCCATTTTCAGTTTGAAGATGTTGCAGATCCTGGACCTGCATGGGAACAGCCTCAACCAATCTATTCCTTTGAACCTGACACAACTCATGGCTCTTCGGATTCTCTCCCTCTCTTCCAATCAGTTCTCAGGTTCCATCCCCACGGGCATTGGAGATATGGTCAATCTGACGTCTGTCTCCTTGGACAGAAACCAGTTGTCTGGATCTGTTCCTGCAGAGTTTGGACTACTTTCCAAACTGAATGTTTTGTCCCTGGCTCTCAATAACCTGACTGGACAGATTCCCGGAAATCTTTCTCTTTGTTATGAGCTGCAAGTTCTCAATCTGCAAAGAAATCAACTGTCGGGTACCATCCCCTCGTCTTTTGGGTCTCTCCGGCATCTTCAATTTCTGGACTTGAGTGGGAACCAACTGTCTGGAAACCTCCCTGTTGAGCTTGGAAACTGTGTAAGTTTGCAAATGCTGGATCTCAGCAACCAGAATTTGACAGGAAGCATTCCTTCTTCATACACCTCACTCAGCAATCTGCAGAGTTTCTCTATTGCAAACAACTCTTTGATTGGTGAAATTCCTGTAGGATTTGCTACTTCTGCTGGCCTGGAAGCTTTCTCTGTTAGTGGAAATGCCCTCAATGGCACCATTCCTGCAGATCTCGGTGCCCTCTCAAAGTTATCTTCTCTGTCTCTCTCCAACAATCTTCTTTCTGGCCAGATACCTGTGCCAATCAGCAATGACTTTAATCTTGCAGTTCTGTTGCTGAGGAACAATCAGCTTAATGGGTCGATCCCAAATGAGCTCGGTGCACTCTCCAACCTTGAAGAACTTGACCTTGGCATGAACCACCTTTCTAGCAGCATTCCTCCAGACCTGGCAAATTGCAGCAGGCTGTCCTATCTTAGTCTTGACAGAAACAATCTGATGGGAGAAATCCCAGTTGAAGTCTCACAGTTAGAGCAGCTTCGTAAGCTTTTTCTGCAACAGAATGCTTTCCAAGGGACCATCCCTTCAAGCTTGGGAAATTTGACACTGTTGCAGAATTTGGATCTCTCAAATAACAAGCTCAATGGTTCCATTCCAGGAACTCTTGGTGGTCTCACCAACCTTCAGACCTTCAATGTCTCTGACAACAATTTGCAGGGCCTCATTCCAACAGCTCTTACCACAAGGTTTAATGCTTCTTCATTTGCTGGAAATCCACTCCTGTGTGGCACCCCACTTACGGGTTCACAGGCAATTTGTCATCACAACTCAAGTGGGTTGAGTATAGGGGCAATTGTTGGTATTGCTGTGGGAGGAGCAGGGCTACTAGCCCTTATTATACTCCTATCTCTTTGTGGTCTTTGTATCTGTGTATGTTGGCGGAGAAGAGGGACTACACGAGCCAAAGCAAAAGCAATCGCAGAGACACTTATTGTCATGTTTCATGAAGCTATTACTATTGCACATATCCATGATGCCACAGGCCATTTTGCTGAAGACCATGTGATAAGCCGTACACGCTTTGGCATTTTGTTCAAAGCCACTCTTCTGGTAACAAGTCTGCACTGATGACTATCCTTCAGAGTGTTTTCTTTTTATAATGTTGTAGGTTGAATTTCTCTTTCAAACCTCTCAAAATGGGTGCAACTTGTGAAAGCCTTGAAGTTACTTGTTGTAATCTACTTGAACTTTTATGTAGTAGAGAATGGGTTGTCCTATTTTCTTGATTACTGTTTTGGTTCAAATTCTCAGCTTGCCATAGATAGATGATCTGAAGATTTGTCCAATGACATCATGTTCATTATATGACTTTCAGGATGGAACTGTGCTCTTGGTGCGAAGGTTACCTGATGGCCAAATAGGAGAAGAGAACTTCAAGGCAGAGGCTGCAATGCTGGCAAAAGTCAAGCACCGCAACTTAATGGTTCTCAGGGGTTGCTTCATCAACCAAGATGTGCGGCTCTTACTTTATGACTACATGCCAAATGGTAGCCTTGCTTCCTTACTTCAAGAAGCTTCAAAACAGACCAGCCATGTTCTAGACTGGCCAATGCGGCATTTGATCGCCCTGGGAATTGCACGAGGAATCTCATTCCTTCATACACAGTGCAACCCACCTATAGTCCATGGAGATATAAAACCAAACAATGTGCTTTTTGATGCGGACTTTGAACCACATGTCTCTGATTTCGGACTCATGGCCTTGACCACAACACCTGTGGACCCAACACCATCATCGAGTTCAGTAGGGTCACTTGGGTATGTCTCACCTGAAGCAAATGACTCAGGAGAGCTCACACAAGAAGCTGATGTGTACAGTTTTGGAATTGTGTTACTTGAGCTTCTGACAGGACGGAGGCCCGCCGTTTTCAATCTGCAGGATGAAGACATAGTGAAGTGGGTGAAGCGGATGTTGCAATTAGGGGAGATAACAGAGGTTTTCGATCCTGCCTTGCTAGATCTGGACCCAGAGTCATCAGAGTGGGAGGAGTTCTTATTGGCTGTGAAAATTGCTCTCTTGTGTACAGCTCCAGACCCTGCCGACCGACCCTCCATAGCTGAGGTTGTTTTAATGCTGGAAGGATGCCGCACTGCCCCAGATATTCCTTCTTCAAATAGCCCAACTGCACAGACATCGCCAACTTGAGCTCAGTCTCAAGTTCATCTTCTGTGCATAATCAACCAGGTACGTTTCTGATAATGGAGGCGGAACAAGCATTGTTAGTTCATATTCCACATTCAGAATCCAGTATGTTTACTTGCTGTTCATTACAAAAGGAAACAATCAATTTGAATGTAAAGATTGCTAGGCAGCTCACCACACATACGAGGATAAATCCTCAAGTCTCCAATCATGCATGGAGATCTGTTGATGTCAACTGCTGATTCATCACTGTTTTTGTCTACTGCCATTTGCCCATCTGGGCATGAGAACCTGACATACAATACTTCTCACAAGTAAGTTGGGAGGTGGGCTGTGTGAGTCTTCTGATGTTTGTTCTTCCACTACCATTGTGCCATACAGTCGGATCTTGTCGACTCGCAGGGGTCCCGTATGGTGGTGTTGAAGCCCATTCCACTTAGAACTTAAAATACTGACTAATCTGCATGCTGTCTCCCCATTGGCGCCACAGAGGAAAAAGAGCAGCCACCACCATCAACAAGCAAGGTATGGCACTGTGCACAAAGCATTAATTTTTTCCCTACCACAGCCTCTCCACTTCCTACTTCCAGCAGCATGTGCTTAGACCTGAATATAGCAGCTATGCAAGTGATTTAGTAGTTCAATCTTGAGTTTTTAGCAGGAATTGCAACATAAGAGTGGCAACAGTAAGCCCATCTATCACTCTCTCTGTACTCAGCATTTCTTTTCCTTCTGCTTGCACAGCTTACCTGATGAACTGGGTACCCTACTAACACACTAGAAACACCAGGCACAAAATGAGGTTAGGCTAACTTTGAAAGCATATCTCATCAACACTTGTGGGAGATTCAGTGCAAAGCATCAAGGCACCCAACCTGATCTTAATTTGACTCCACAATGTGATATTTGTGTATTCCACATCCAGAGATCAAGTTCTCAATACAAGAAAATAAACGCAACAAATCTGAAAGTAAAAAAAGATAAACAAACCACAGTACCTTGCAAGTTCAAGCCAGTCAGTACTTCTCTCCATGTTCCATCCAGGACTACTGACTGTCCAAGTCCATCTTCTCCCCCCTCTTCAATTGGAAGTTGCAGATTTCTTCACATTCCTGCTAACATCTTCCTGTTGTGATTTCCTCTTGCACCACCACACTCATTCATTCAGAAGGCCCTGCCTAGAGGAAAACCCAACTTTATGGTGCAACCTGTATGTGCAAATGGTGCCTATCTTACAACAGAATATCACCCGGGCATCCCAATCTGATCTCCCATGAGTGATACCATGACTGAAAACCAAACTACCGGTTCTCACTTGAGAACTGTTTTATTTCTGAGAACCGGGTAAGGTCTGACCCCTTACCCAGGGGGGTCAGGGTCTGAGGGTTTAGCTGCCAGTAGTACAAACAATGAGAAAGAAATTATATAAGCATCAAACTTAATTATGTTTTTATGCAAAATGGAACAACGTTTTATTTACTGGATCTTGTTAATTATTCATGGACTATGTTTTTATGCAGAATGGAACAACGTTTTATTTACTGGATCTTGTTAATTATTCATGGACTATGTTTTTTATGCAGAATGGAACAACGTTTTATTTACTGGATCTTGTTAATTATTCATGGATCATGGGTTTGAACTTCGAAGGTATGTTGTTAAGTCAACCTAATTTAATTAGGGCTAAAGGAAAGACACCTTTATCACTACCAAACCCACATCAAAATTTGCTTATTAAGTCTAAATTTGCCTTGGGGGATGGGAGATCCAAGAGAGGGCTAGTGTTTGGTGATAGGTATTTATTTATTAATGGTAGGCTAGGTCAAATGGTAATGATGTTTGGAGAGATTAACATATTATTGAGCTTTTTTTTTCAACTTCTAATTTAGTGAGTGTTTTTCTTTTCAATTTTGTGATTGTAGCTGAAGTGACTATTTAGCCAGATATGGCAATAAAAAAAAGTAACTGAAAAAAATGAATTATATTTTTGGCTATGTACTGGAACTTAGAATAAAATGTGATGAATTCTTAAATTCTTAATTTAAAAAAAAGATATTTGCTGACTGAAAACCTTTAAAACCTTGAATTTTTGCCATTTTGAAATTTATTTTTTTTGCCAAAACAAAACATTTGTTCTATCTTCTCTTTTTCCAAAGAAAAAATTGACAGGTAAGGTCTGGGTATTATAGACCCATGACCAGCAATTTTCAAAAAATCAAAGGACCGATTTTCATTCATAACTATAGATCTCAAAAAATCAAAAGAATTAGTCAAAGAGACTAGCCCCCAAAGCTTTGGTTCTTCTACCAATTCTTCCATAAAACCAATCAAGTTCTTTGAAAACTTTCAAAAACCCAAAACTGGAATTTATTTTAGAAATCTTTCAAAAACCTTGAACCAAGGGTCCTTTGATTCTGATTTGTTAAAAAAAATCCAGAGCTGTCACTAAAAAAATAAAATCAAAATAATTATTATTGAATCTTAATTTTAATTTTTAAAAATTAATACTTGGTTTGTGAGACCCAACAAAGGATAACCAACTATTCTCAAATTTTTGAAAACCAACATTGTGAGAACCAGTTTAATTTTTTTTTAAATGTTGATACTCTTGCCCGGCATAAAAATTTTAGAAATGGGGGGGGAGGGGGGGGAGAATCAAACCCTTTTGTAAATTACTTTATGAAAACCAAACCTGAAAGGCACCATAAAATCATGATACCTGCCCAACACTGGTGCATACTCATGTGCTTGTGACTCCCCCCTTGTAGCAAATGCTGCAAATGGCACACCTCAAAACTCCTCAACAATATGATTGTCCCAATGTATACATAAAACTATTCATAAGACTTCATGTTAGCGAAGTTGCTGAATTATTTTTGAGCATTCAGAGTTGAAGTTTCGAATTCCAAATTGCTGCCATTTGACTAACTTCTTATCATACATATCTCACATCTCTTGAAACATCACAACTTCAAAGTGTTTGTGTTTGTGTTTAATTACTAGATTTAAACGAGTTTGGTGCATTTAAATGAATTTTTTGTCAAGATGACTTTCAAGTGCTTACATCAAACTGATCCATTAGGACAATGATTTATTTAACTAGTTGGGATGTTTATGGTTTTTACAGGTGTTATGTTATGCTTTGTTCTTCATTGCACTTTCTGTAATAACCTTGATGTGACAAACTTTTCTTTGTCAACTCCTTCATGGCCTTAGTCTCCAATGCCACAATCAAGTATGCAAAAGAAGAAGGCAAGCTCTCAAGCAATGTCATCATGATATATCATCCGTGATGGGTACCTCCAAGCTTGAGAGATAATTTGTTAGTGCCCTCACATGGTTGATGTGTAAAAGCAAGTCATTCAACTCCTACATCTTCATGGTGAAAGACTTGTCCCTAAAAAAAAGAATATTTACCAAACTTTTAGTTTCAATAATATCACTTTGCCATGCTTCTATTGGTGTCTTGTATGAATAGATGCAAGAGAGTTGAGCATCTCCAAGATGTGAAGCCAAGATTGAAATGTTGTTTTGTTTCTTTTCTTGCAAGTCTTGATGACTTTAGGAATAGAAGAGGGGCAACTTCACTAGCCTCAACTATCTCCCACAAGTTTTTCTCGTTTAAAATTATCTTCACTTTGAACTAGAACATCAAGAAATTCTCACCATTCAACTTAATGCACACCCACATAAGTAATGCTTCATTTTTTAAACTTGTCGTAATTGATCTATTGTAACACTTCTTTGCAAAACCTTTTCCAAGGGGTTAAAAGGGTTTAATCATTTAATACTATTGGATTTCACTTTGTATGCATTCATGACCCTAGCTACATTAGAGTCCATCCATAGTCTTTAAAAAAGATATTTGTTCAAAACATCTATGTCTAGGTCATTTTCACTAGACTTGACTTCAATTTCAAATCCAAACAACATTTTCCATTAATCTTGGATTGACTTCTCTATTATAATGTGAATTTCAGTTTTCTTGGCATTGTTATTCCATGCACTACAATTAGGTAGGAAATTCTTCATTTGGCCATCAAAGCTGTTATGGAAAAATGTATTGTAAAACTTTAATTTGAAAGATAGAAAGAAAAAATGTTCTTCCCTATAACACATCTTGAATCCATTGGTCATTGCAAAAAATATTTAAAAGTATTTCACAAGTTTAGCCACTACCCAAGGTTCTTCAAAGTATTTGAATGTGTAGAAATATCAAATGATTGATGTTTGCATGTGCATCCATCCTAACCTTAATAAGCTTGTCAATATGAAGTTGGTTGATTTGTAGATTTTTAGATTTTACATCAACCTCCAAGTAATTTAATTTGACTTTCTTAACATGTTTAAGAATTTCATTTGGGTTTTATCATGGCAATGAGTTATGACTTGTCAAAAAGTATGTAATAAGCGAGTTGAGGTATGTAATAAACAAGTTGAAAAGCTTCATTCCCTTCCTAATGGGTCCCCATGTATTTTTCAATATTATTCCATATATTTTGCCAAATGTTTTTTAGGTTGTTCTAATGTTCACAATCACCATGTGTCCCTCGCATGTGTTCCTTAATTTTTTTCCACATTTGAACTACTTTGACAAACACTCCTTATGTCATTATACAATTCTCATGTGTCTTTCATGTTCGTCTCAATAGCCCCACTTGGTATCCCATCTTCCTTGGTCCAAGCCTTCTTCTTTTTATGTAAGGTAAAGTTTTGGATGGAGACATTCCCAAAATAATGGGCTTAGGATGAGGCTATTTTTGTAGTCTCATCCTAGGCCCCTTATTTTGAAAATGTTTCCAAACCACGGGTTTTATCAATCGTAAAGCATAAGGGGAACTATATCATTAACTTAAACATACATAGATTATAAGGCAAAAAAGGGGGATAATTTTTAGATATACTCTTTAAAACTAGGATAGATCTTATGCATGTTTCAAACTTGGAGGTGAGTTAGTGGTAATTCTTTACTACAAACCCAATGTATGACACAACATCACATATGAAACACTATTTGAAAATGTGACTTTTGTGACTACATTATAACTACTTGTTGATAATTGTGTAGGACATATATGATTACATGTGACTACATCTTGCCTAGTTGAATAGAATACATCACATAGGACATTTAATCATGTAGTTGTAACCATATATAACACTATGACTTTTGTGTGTACAATCATGAAAAGAAAATCATAAAATCACACAATTTTGGCCATTGGATCATTTAGTTAAATATGAAACTATATATCTTCAAACCATGTCGCATGGGTGTGGTAATTGAAAATTTGTTTACAAGATGCTACATGTTTTAACCTAGCTTAAGTAGCCCAAGGCTATGGTTAGGTACCATAGGTGGCACCTAGGTTGGGCCTAAGGTTAGTAAAATAAACTACCTAAGGCTAGGCTTTAATATGAACTAAGTAGTTTAAGCCACCTAAGGCTAGGCCTAGACCTAGGCTAGGCAATTTAGGCCACCTAGGGTTAAGCCAAAGGCCATGTTGTTAATTGCCATCACCTAATAAATATTTCAAAACTAAGGAAACCAACATTTAATGGAATTAATCTACAAGATATTTGATGTTAGTTTCATAGGAGGCAATAAAGGAAAAGGAGGTCTATTTGGAAACCGGCTTCCCCAAGAAAACAATCTATGTTATTTGTTTTATATTAAACATATTAAAACCCATCAAATAAGAGGGTCCAACATATATAATAAAAATATTATAAAACAAAAAAAATCCAAGGTCTTTAATAATGAAGCCATAAAATAACTACACTTAAATAACATCATTTAAATTACGATCATTAAAGAGCTTTCATGATTTTTTACCCAAGGCTTCTTTCAAAAGTAAGACAAAATTGGCCTTTTTTTGTCTAGCTTTTCATTATAAAATTATATGTGACAATTACTTGTTGTAAAGCTTCTTTTATCAAATTGAAAGGTGGCACCTAGGCTAACTTAACCCCCCTAGGCTTTGCTAAGTGCTTAAGCAATTTAACCTAGGTTGCAAGTATGAAAACTTGAGCTTTTCCCCTTCATGATGAGAAATCAATTCCTTAACCAACGAGCCACATTTCATAAAGTGTGATTTTTTGTTAACATAATATACATATATATATATATATATATATATATGAACATCTTTAATACCACTTACATACATAAACAGGAGGGTAGGAAATCAATAGGTAAGTAAATTATGTAGGCCATAACCTATGTGGGTAGCCTAATTATGTAACCATGTAGTCACATTGTATTGACATGTACATAGCAATGTAATCAAATTGTGGTTGGATTATAGTTTAACAATGTTGTATATCTAAATTTGATAGTCCCAAATCCAAATTAAGCACTTGGGTTGTTAAATTTTTTTGTTTAATTACCCAATTAGGTCAAGTTAGTTGATTGAAATAAATTGGGTTATGTTTTTGTTGTAACATTAGCCTTGGGCTCGCAACCAAGGCAAGGGTTTGCAAGGTGGCAAGTCAAGAGGGAAGCCCAGGAATGAAGGAAAGTGTGAGGGAAAAAACCCTCACACTTCCAAAGGAACTTTCACTTTGGGAGTTGGAGTCCCAGTGGACTCCCGAATGTTTAGAGAGTGATTGCAAGGGTCAAAACCCAATGGCTCGAAGAGTTCTTTATATCATTGGAAAGCTATTGAAATGTAGATGTCTAAAATGGGCTTGCATCACCCATTTGGACATTTAAAACACAAGTTATGGCCAAAAGAAAAGTTGAGAGTCAATTTGGCAATTTGACTCCTGACCACTAAAAGTCGGGAATTGATTCGATTTCCTTGCGTGCAAGTGACATGCAACATATCATTGAAAAGCTCTCAACAAGGGCTACAACTTTGTTTTAGACTTCATCTCAATTGGAGGTTTGCACACAAGTTATGCGGGCCCAAAGTTGCGGGAGTCCCAACTTTGGCAATTTCGAAACCCATTTGGGAGTTCGGGACAAAAAACCATTTGGATGTGGGCCTCGCGGAGAGGCACAGAGTATACTATAAGGGGGGAAGGTGGTGGCTTCCCCCAAGTTTAGGCCGTGGTGAATCTTGTGAGTCCGAGTTTGCTCGTGGTTCATCCTAGCACCAAAAGTGCTTCAATTATGCACTAACCAACTTGTTGTTTGGTTTGTGCAAATTTGAGTGAGTGATTAAGTGCTTGTCATTCTTCCTAGTCCCATCCCGAAGCTCCAGCACGCCCTTTTACCCCTCAAAGTGTTGCGAGCCAAGGAATGTGCCCCGACTCCTTACTCTTTTATTGTTTCCACTTCAGACTCACATTTGGAGTTTATCAAGGAGCCAGGGGGCGCGCCAATTTTTATCTTGAAACTAATTCAAGTCTGAAAAAAGTTTGGGATATTTGGTGTGTGGGATATAATCCCAAATTGTATGTGTCTTAAATCACTTTTAGTTGTGATGCACCATTCAAGGTAATTCTATATCATTTAATTTATGTGTGTGGATGATGATGGTTATAGTTGTTGAATAGTATTGGGTGAATATTAATTTTTTTCACTATCCATTATTTTCGGTTATTTATTTTATCAATATATTTGGTTTTGGTTTTTTTTCCCCCTCCATTTAACATACTTGTAAGGACATCAATTTTTTCCAAAAAATTAATGTCAAATTTCAATATTAAAGACATCTTATGACATAATATCCATTAGAGATCTCAACCTTTCGGATAACAAAATACAATAATCTCAATCCAATAATCCATCAAGATAAAATTACAAGCCCAAAATTTCATTTATTTGAAATTCCCTTTCATATTATTCTAATTCTACTTCTAAGGCAACATTGGATTCAATCAATTTTATCAGATTAGTAGGTGAACTACAACCCACTTAAAAATCATTGGGCCTATTTTTACAAACAAATATTAATTTAACTGAATATTTGATTACATCCAACATTTCGACAAATTTGTAAATATTCTAACCAATGAAAATATCCTTTCAATTTGTATTTGGGATCCCACAATGTCAAAAATTTGACAGGTAAGAAATGCAATAGTTGGAAACATAGACTCATGTTTCCCCACTATTCCAAAGGACATTTAATGTTTTTCACATCCACTTGATATTTTTCGAACATCTATAACTCCCTATTCACCAACTCCTTGGTTGGTTCATTAGTTTTAATACACATTTCAAAAATGTCAAGATTGGAATCTTCATCAATTTACATACCTACCACAATTCCAATTCTACCATAGGGTGTAAGATTTGGTGGCATTTCAAAAGCATTGGAAACAAGGATTGTTTTTCATACTCTTCCACAATGGTAAGCCCATGTTCTTGAATTAATAAGAGACTTTTTGATCTTGGCCTTAAGGTTAGGGATAACATATTATGGGATTATTTTTTTCATATATATTTTTAAATGAAATAAATCCATTTGAAACCCTACATACTTTTTTTATAATGTTAAATGCAAGTAATGACAATTGTAAATCAACAACAAAATCATCATCCATCAAATTATACATACTAGATGAAATTCCATATTTTTTTTCTAAGTTTAAAATCATGGTAATTGTTGTATGCAATGCATCAGAAAATAATGAATGGCCATGATATTAGTTCAACACACTAACATTAACAACCAGAGAGAACATAAACAATGATTTGAGATATATGCCAAGTTAAAAGTGGAGGAACATGAATTGTAATCTTCACTATTGTTTGTTGACTATAGGAAAAAACAATTGTTGCCCTAAATTGTAATGCTTCTTGGAACAATATGATTTTGTTTGCAAACTTGCATTAACACATCAAGGATCAACAAAACAATTTGAAAACTCCAAAATCAAAAAACCTTGCATTAAAATAAATAAAAAACAAAATGTCTAAAAACAACACTAACCTAGTTTTCATTAGAGTGTTCAATTTTCTTGGCCTCAAACTAGTTTCAACACATGTTTTGTTCCATTCTTGCCAACCTTTGCTAGCTTTATTTAAATAACTAATGCATTTACATAAAATTACATGTGCACATTTTGTAAAAACATATTTGAGACCCCTCCCTATAAATTTATCATTAGTGGTAACATATTGATAGGCTTTGGAAAAACCATGCTCAAAACAAGTCCTTTGAAAGTTCTCCTTCAAGTTTAAGCCTTCACATTTCACAATAGATTTTAATACAATTGTCAATGTGTTCAAATTTGAACCTTTATTCTTGACATATGTTATTATCTTATTTTTCAACCCATATATATCCAAAAAATCAAGCAAGTTTTTTACCAATGCATGTCCTATGATGTCAACTGCTTCAAATAGATAAAAAAATTACATGTTTTGGCTTCCAATTAGATCCCCAAAAAATATAATTAGATAATTACATCATGTGTGTTATTGGACATCCATAAATCAAAGCTGGTAGTGGCATAGTAATAATTTTGTAAAATAATAAAAATATATGTTTACTCAAATTTTTCCACTAGGCCAAGAGGACATGGTGTGAAATTTTTTTTTGGAGGGAAATTGAACACAAGGACACAAATGTAACACTAACCGCTTTAACCATACATTGTTCACAAATTGTAAAGGCAAGTGTTTTTTATTATCAAAAGTGCAAGGTTCTTCATAAACATCATTTGCTCCACATCATTTTTTTGAAAATATTTTTTGAACTAGAAAAGTCAAAAATGGAAGAACCAAAGACATTTACTTTATTTTTTACATGTTATCTGAATTTGTTCTCATTACATTGTTAACCTCTTTTTAAAAACTTTAAAAAATCACTAAATTGTTTCCATCAACATGTTTTTCTCATACATGCCATTCAACTAATCTTATAATATGATATTAAACCTTTCCTTACTTATTTTTCTGGATTTAAAAAAAGATCAAGTTTAAAATTAATAGAATATAAACAATGCATGATTTGAGGGGCTTCAAATGAAACTTTTGCATTGTCATTAACACAATAAAAAAACCAAAATAGATCATTTCTAAATGTGGTTACCATTTTTTTTCTTTGAAAATGTAACTATTTCAACATTTGCTTAATTTTTTGGGGGAAACTTGAGAAAAAGAAGAAAATGGAGAAGAAAGAAGAATAAGAAGAAAAGGAAAATTGAAAAATGCAAGAAAAAAAGTACATCCAAATTTGGAGCTTTAACCCTTTTATAAATCCTTGATTTTAGGTTTGGAGGTGGTGGTTGCCTTGAAAACATTGTTTACCATGTTTTTCCCTTCAAATTGAAGCCCTAACCCTCCAAAAACCTATTTTCATGTTTTAATTTAAAAAGTGAATGTCCTAGCTCCTACCCTTTTGTGAGTTGTGATGTCCAAATCTGAACAAGAATTATATTTGTTACCCAAATTTCAACTTTTAAAATTCCATTTTGGATATTAATTGATTAGATCTCATATTTATAAGGGTTAGGATATCATTCAAAATATCACATTTTTTTGATATCCAAAAGGTTTTAAAGGTGATATTTGAAGTGACATCTAGGTCTAATATTTGAATTTTCCAAATAATTGGACCTAACATTGGTGTTGACATGGTAATGCATGATGGGGTTATTGGGTATTAAAAATGTGGGAAAAAACCTTACTATGGGATTATATTTCATTGGGTAGTCTTGTATAAAATAAAAACGAACATTGGAATCAAAATAAACAATCTAGATTAGTGTTGTGGCAAATAGGTTGCTAAATCTTCAATTTAGTTGTAGGTTGTTTTAGAAAAGACAAATTGCCTTCACCATTTAGAACCTTTGCCCTCCACTATAGTTGTTTTTCATTCATTAAAAATGCATTCAATTTATAAATTAGATATTGCAACTATCATCCAATCACCATTTGCAAAGAAAAAAAAACAAAGAACTACAATTGTCCACATCGAAGAAGATTAATTACATCTATTTACAAATAAGGAAACAAAAGCAAATTTAAATTATATATACCCAATGCAACAACTTTCCTTGGAACATTATTGAATTGTATTCCAAATACAAAATACATCTATTCATTTTACTCATTTTAGATTTCAAGAAAATCACAAGAAAGAATGAAAAACCAACAAGGTTCCTCACTATCCATAAGGCACAAAAATATGTAATCCTTTCATACAAAATAGGAACCTCATCCAAATCTCATGCACAAGTTATTAGATAGTGGCAAACCACTTGCCAACCACCCTATCCTGAAGGATTGACTAATCTAGTGGCTTCATCTCGTAGTAATTAAAAAATGGTAAGTTCACACCCAACATTAGTAATTAATAAAATTACTAGGAGGCCCTCTATGCTAGATATATTAAGAAACATATTTATTAGCAAATGATTAAAGAAAAATGATTAGCAAAGTACAAGGGACATGTACAACTACATGACTAGATCCATGACATTATTGTGAAATGTTATAATCATGAAGATCACTTGTGACGTAATGAAATGCTAATAACACAAAATCTAACATGGACACCTTGTTAGCACATGATGTTAGTGCAATGTTAAAGCCAATGTTTGCTAACAAAAAAAAATTAACAAAATTGTAAATTTACAAGGTAATCTCATTTGTGTTACATGTAAAAGGTCCTAAAAAGGTGTTATAAGTCAATGCAATGTAGCCTTTCTTCCCTTCCGTGTTGCACTACCATGTCCCTATGACCATCACCATTTTTTCCCCTCCTATGTTCTAACAACAACAAAAACTTGAATTAAAATCATAACATAGATCTATTTGGGACAACATAGTTGAACTTCAACCTCTCCATCAAATTGCTTGATGAAGTTCAATGTTCTCATTGTTTCAAATTGATGTTCAAATTCAAGCTTCTGAACTTACAAAACAAATGTAAATAACTTATTACATTTGTACAAGGGAAATAGATTAAAATTACTAAAGAAACAAGAAATAAAAATTGTATTATGAATTTGTTTTGAACTTTGCACATAATAATTTTGTAAATTGTGAAAACACATATAATCAAAGGCAAGTGAAAGAGAGCTTCATGCACAAGAGCTTTATAAGTTGTGTGAAAACACATAACATTAGAGAGAAATGGAAAAGAGCTTCGAACACAAGAGCTTCCTAAAACATGGAAACATGAAACATCAAATAGGAATGAAAGAGACTTTTGAGTGTGAGACTTCCTAGAGCATGAAAACATAAGCAACATTAAACATTGGTTCCAAACATATTAGCTATCATCTTGACTAAGGAATGGAATGTACTAGGTGTGAATGAACATCATGTTGGAATGAAAAATTATAGGTATACTAGTAAGCTTTAGGTCATGATGATGTTAAGGGTTGTTCACCCTAACGAGCCTAATATAGGTGGGAAGGTTGTTTTACACCTATAAATAGGCATAATTTCCTTCCCATCCTTTTTAAGGAGGGATATTCATGGATATATTGTGCTTTCCAAATACACTTAAGAAATTGTTTCAAATGCTTTATGTATACATTGATGAGCCAAATGTGATGGTGAAACTATTGGAACCTTTAGAAGTCGTCCAATTAAAAAAATAAATCTTAAGATAGCTTTTAATATGGGGTGTGTTATAGGTTAGGAAACAAACTTTTGTGATGGACTAATTCATAAGGGGCATGACCAAAAACAAAAAAAAAAAAGTTTTGAAATTTGGATTCATTGACGACTAGTTATGTAGTAATAAAAGTACCTTGAAACTTTGACACATGTTTGTCAAATAATAACTTAATGTTGAAATTTTCATTTCAACAAATAAAATATATTCTTGAGGATTCAATATTTTCCTTCACAAAAATTTGATTTTTCGAGAATTTTTTTTTTCAACATTTCTGAAAATAATATAATTACTGTTAAAGCTGCCAAGGTAATATGGCAATAGATCAAAATCACATTGGATATAATTCAATTGCATTAGGCTAGGGTATACCTAGTTCCAAATTCACAATGTCGCCTTACATTTCAGGCTCTTTTTTCCGCCTTCACAGAGCAAGTTCCCAACAGAGTGTTCCCAAACCCTAAACGACGAGACCGTGCGTTGGAGCACGGAAGGGCGCCCGGGACCAGCGAGTCGGAAAGGAGTAGGGAATGAAGTGCGAGAGCACCGTGCTGGAGCACGGAATCGGATCTACTGTGTGCGCTTGACGTAGTAGGAGCTTGGATCTGTGTTCTTCGTTTCGCGTTGAGGGTCGTCAACCCTTGTACTAAATGGTGAGTCCTTTTTTTGCCGACGGATAGAGGTGTAGTGCGATTTGTAGATCCTGAGGATTTGGTTCGCATGTGGAAATAGATCCGGAAGAGGATTTGCGGTTTTTTGGCCTTGTCAGTAACCTTGAATGTTGTCTAAGGGTTTGTTGGCTTTTGGATATCATATCTGTGAGGTTCTGCTATTCGCAGCTCGTCGAATAGTGTATCTGTCTTGTCATAACAAACTGGAAGCGGTCCTAAAACGGTGAAGAGACAATGAGCATTTCTTGTCTGCCGACAGACGGAACGGGCTTCTCAATTGTCTTCATCTCTTGCTCCGAATCGTATCATCAATCCCCTATTTCTTCCTCTCTGGTACTGGTCTTGGTGGACCCTCTTCTCTGATGCTACGGGGGATGTGGTAATGCCTTGCAGGCAGAGGGAGAGCAGTATGGACATCCTGCGGTTTGCTTTTTCACAGTCATCTTCAAGGTTAGGTTTCTTGAACTTTCCGCATTTCAGATTTGCAGGAAGGCACCAATTTCTTTGTGTGTTTAGTTTGGAGATATTCACAGCAATGACTTGATTTTTTGGACCCTAATAGTCTGTATTGCTTTCGAGCTATGTAGTCTGTACTCTGATTTGGCTACTGATGATGCAATGGCTCGTTTGCTTGCAGTTTTCTGCCCTTGCATTTTACATTCTGTGCTCGATCTTCATCCAGAGCTTTGTCATCCAATTTGTTGTTACAGTGCTCCTCATCGCACTTGACTTTTGGACAGTGAAGAATGTAAGTGGGCGGATATTGGTTGGACTGCGTTGGTGGAATGAAGTGAATGACCAAGGCGAGAGTGTGTGGCACTATGAGTCTCTTGATCAGCAGGTGATATATAGTTTGATTACTTTCATGAATTCCATGTTTTCCCTTGACACATTCAAGACCAATACTCATGGTATTAGATGTCATTTCCTGAAAGAAGGGTTAATGCCTTTGATATCAGTAGTGTGCACCAGGACCAGGGTATGTGGAGCTTGTTTAGTCCCTACTAGAGAGGTTTGTCAAGACTCAAGACATGAAGACAGATGAAGAAATTGTGTAACAGGTAGACAGGGCTTCTGCTGTTGTGGCCATTACTGAATTGAAAATTCTAAAGAACCAGAAGTCACTAGCAGTTCAAGAGTTTTGGCAATGCCTTTGAAGTGAGTTTGTATCTGTAGTGCAAGATCTGTTTACAGATATCTCAATGCCTAATGTAATTGAGCTGGTTGGGCACTATTGCAGACTTTGGAGACCTTAAACAAAAAGGATTCGTGGCTTTTCTGGTGGTCACTATACCTCACTGTAAGCCGCAACTTCATGCAAAACCTCTTTTTGTGGTTGAGATTGGATCCACTTGAGATTCAATCCTGTGTATAAGTTGTAAGCTCCTAATTTTCTGATTGGCAAACTTGCTTGTCTTCCTGTAGGCCTCAAATTGTTTCCTCAAGGGTTGCCAGTGAATGAGATTTACTGGCTAGGCTAACAGGAACATTTGTGGCAGCCTGTGGCATGGGTAGCACTGGGTATTGTTGCTGTTATCAAATTTAATCTGGACTATCTTCTGGTGGTTGGAGTTGCTCTCGTTCTCAGCACAGCCAACATCATTGGCTTCACTAAGTGCCGTAAAGGTATGCAAAACTTGTTGCCTGCAGTCCTACTCTTGACTCAATATAACTCTTATAACTCTATATAGAGGTGTATAGCAACATAGGTTACCAATCCTTTCGTTTGTTGACTACATGGTTAGAGATATTTGGTTATTGAGCTGAATGCTTTGATAGTTTCAAATTTGTTACCTTTCTCACAAAAGCAGGGCAGGGTTTGGAAGTTGGAGTAGGTTTTACATTGCAGCATTCAAATTAATCTTTGACACTGGCCTATTTGTGTTGGAGCAGATGCAAAGAAGCAAATTCAGCAGTTTGCATCACAAACAGTGGCATCACACATGGCTAACACTTTCCAATCTGCATTCACTGTCTAGATTCCTTTCCATTCATACATTAGGCTGAGGATAGTTTTCTGTATGCATGCAACCTTTGATTCTTCATAAATTTGTGGGCTCCTGTCCATGAGTTCAATATGCAGTTGTGCAATTAGTCTATCTAATGTAGCTTTTAGGTGCAACTCTTCTGTTCATGAAGATCCTGAGCATCGCTGGAATGTGCTCTGCTTCAGCCCTGACTTTGTTGTGTGCAGGTTCCTTCATATAGGAAGATCGTCTGATTGATCTGCAGAGACATCACTCTGGGTTGTGGATTGTAATGTTTTAAAGTCTTGTGTTTTGACAATTTTGGTGACCAAAGTTTAGGCCTCTTTGCTCTATGTTACTTCATTGTCTGGGAAGCTGGTGCAAACCAAGAGATTGTTTCATGTGACATTGTCCTCATATTCTGTCTGTGTGGTCATGCTCAAACATACATTGGTTATATTTTCCCCTGGCAACATACTGCAGGAAACATGATTGAGAGATGAGAACTGTTATGGTGTGATTACACATTGATTTCAGAGGCTTCTCTTGAGAGAAATTTGCCCTAATTCTTCAGGTGATCCTTTAGTTCTTGTCTTGGTAAGTTGGAAAATGCCAGTGGGAGCCTAGTATAGAAGGCATTATCTTCTGGAAGGGTTTAAAGTTTTAGGCTTGTTGACCCTACTAGATCGGTCCTGCAACCTCTGGAGGTGATTTGCTGTGCATCTTCTGGGCACCTCATCAGCCACTTTCTAAAAAATGCTGCATATCTCTATAAGGCAGACTTCTGAGAAGCAGGGCAAGGTGGAATCCCTCAATACTACTCACTAGACAGTGAGCTGAATCATATTGGTTTTTCCAGTTATGTAGGACCTTGGGAAGTTCTTTGTCTGAAAGTTTAATTGACACTGAAAGCCATGAAAGCACTGAACATCACCTTGAAAGCCTTGTCTCAGGTATATCTTCCTAATTGTGAAGTAGCTGCAATTTGAAATTCTTACTGACTGATTATTGACATCCTGCATTGTGTGATTTTTGGTTGTCAGCTAGATTCAAGATACATTCTCTTCTATTGAAATGCCATCCTTGTATTTTTCTGGTACATTTGAAGGTTCTGCTGAAGACTTTTGTGGATAGTTTTCTATTCTTGTTTGTTTTTTGGGAGAGGTGGAGTCAATTCTATGAGGGTGTGGAACCAGTGAGTTGGCAGTCAGGTTGTGGGTGGAACTAGTCCACAGAGTGAGTTGGCAGTTTCCTAGATGCCATATCTTGATCATTAAGAAAGCTACAAACCAAAGAAAAGAAGGTGGTAGTAAGCAGATGTCTTTGTTTTGAATGCTGGTGAATCATATTTGCCTTTGATGTTCATTTCCCTTTGTTAAGCTAAGTATCACAATGGGAGATTGTACTCCATCCGAGTACCACAATGGGAATACACAAATAAGAATGGCTACCTAACTATATGGTCATGCTACATATTTATCTTATTCTAAGTGCTGCACAGAGAATAAACAAACAAACAAACTACACACCATAGTAATATCTCATCCTAAGGGCAGAGCAAACTAACACAAAGTCATGTGTATATGCCTAGTGGTTTGAGCTTGGATCATGTATGTTGTTAACTGAATTATTATGGAAACATGTTTTAAGTCATAAAGTTATCTGCACAGACAGTAAAACCCACAAGTAGAACCTTGAGTTTCACTGAAATTGAGGACAAAAATCAAAATGTAAGATGGGACTTTGCCAAAGGAAAATACGAAAACAAAAAAACTTAAATTTCCTGTCAACTGAGGACAATTTGAGTTTCCTTTTCTCATCATCCTTTTGTTTCTTGTGTTTTGTCTATGTGTTTATCTAGGGGCTACCTATGTTATGGGATACCTTGATTTTTGATAATTCTTATCTTAGATAGCCCATAACCTAAGTAGGTCCCTAGGTGATCTCTAGATATTGTTTCAGCAGCCCCCCAAAATAATTCTTAAGTATCCTTTAACTTAGTAAATCTTTTTATAACCTCCTTGGTAGGTCTTATGCAGGTTCCTAAGTAGCCGCAGGTAATCCGTAACCTAGGTAGGCCAATTGGTAGCCTCTAGATGGATCCTTAGGTAGCTCCTAGATAGGTCTTTATGTAGCCCTTTAGGTAAGTAGGCTCTATGTAATCTCTCATGTAAGCTTTTCATCACCCTTGTCCTACATAGGCAGGTAGCCCATGGGTAGGTCCTAGTCCCCTTCCTAAGTAGTCTTTTAGTCTATGTGACTATAACATAGGTAGACTGTAATCTAGTTTGAAAAAAACTGTGATGACCACTTTTGGGTGGTCACCTTTCATTTTGAGAAGTGATTCTCACTTTGGTAGATTTTATAGATATCTCAAAAGGAATGATGAGTGAGTACATGGAGGATCAAAGTCAGATTATTTTAAGGATAACTTTATTATCAAAAATATATTGCTGATAAATTTTGATGATGTGAAGCTACATTTGCAAAGTATAGTGGACATTGCTAGAGTAGATTGAACAACCGAGATTACATTGTGGCATCAAAAATCTTTTCAAAGATGGATACCATACCAGCAAGTTTAATGTAAGCATTTTGCAAAAGTCAAGTGGGTATGCGTGCCGGTGAGTATACCATTCCATCTATCTTATGATGAGTTGAACTGTGCAGAATCACACCCATGAACTGTGTGCAGCTGTGTAAGTACCACATCAACATTGTTCTTGTGGGTTCTTCAATTGTGATTGAACTCTAGAGTTCAAAAGTAGAGATTTTATATTCACATTACTCTTAAGCCCACCAATACTCCTCAGATGTGTCAAATCCATTACCAACCTTTTTTTGAAAGGTATGAACTATGAACTCCTAACCCGAAAATCACCACCAGATTCTCTATTCTTGACATGTGAAGTACATGATGCACAAAACCTTTCACATAAATGTTAGTATTGGAGGTGATAATGCTGAACTCTGGGCTATTCTGTCAAACCCTAATTCCTGATCAAGTGCGAATTATGTCTTCTAGCAATTCTGCAAAGACTTGTGTCAACGGAAGAGTTGGCAATTTGTGTGAAGAATATTGCTTCCTCTCGTAACCTTTTTCTGGCTTGGTTACCTGGCAAAATCTACTGGAGAGATTTTTAATCCATGGCTTTGGGAACAGGCCTTCTCTTCTTTGAAACAAGATGAACAAAATGCAAGCTCAAAGGAAGATACAAAATGGAAGTAGGGTGCATCAAGGTTGACCTGCAATGCATCCTGCACCTAATTGTTCTTCTCACACTCCCCAATCCCTCTTATCTTCTCCTTGGAGCAGTAACTCTCTTGGGCTATGCAGAAGAAGGTCATCAACTGTGGGGCTGAAGCACAACTGGAACTGGTTTCTGCAATTGCAAAAATTCAATCCTACAAAACATGCAGGGAATTGCATATGAAAGAGGTTGAAATTTTGGAAACTGGGTTCTCTTAAATGAGTTGCAATTCTATCCATAAAGAGAGGGAAGTATAAAGATTGAGAGGCAGAACTGAGAACTTTTATGCCAGGTTCTTGGCAGCAAATAGAAAGGGAAATGTGAAGAATGAAGTCCTTCAGACAAGGCTTTGTATTCACCATAAATAGTTCCATCTAAAGAACGATGGATTGAATACCTTGTGAAGTTCAGTTTAGAGTTTAGTGTCATTTTTTTGGGTAAGTAGATGTCTTGCACATTGTGTGATCTGGTGATCCAGTTTCACCATTTTACGAATACTATGGAAGCAAGTAGTTGTTAGTTGTGACTTTCTTTATAGATTGAATATTAACACATACTGGTGACAAGATATGAACTGACATGATACTGTAAAAAATGAAACATCTAAAATTTGTCTACCCATTCTATTAATCTTCAGGAGCTTTAAAATCCTAACCTTGGAAATTCCTCTGTTTCCATTCAAACTTTTTCAAATAGATGAGCACGCTGGAAATTTGCAAAGAGAGAAATCTTTATGTCGGAGATTCTTGACATTCATGGCAACTGGTCATCAATTCAGGCATGTCCAATTGTCCTTTCCCTTGTGTAGTGGATCATAAAAGTACGCTGGGAATGTTGAAACATGGGAATTTTTGAAGCGAACAATATTTTCAAAGTAATTCCCAAATATATGATCATTTGGATTCTTATATTTCTGTATACAATAGTTGCCTGGCAGCTTTGGCACAAATTATATATTATTTGTAGAAATGTTGAACATTTCAAAAGATATTTGTTTCAAAGAGAAAAAAGTTTGTGAAGGAAAATGTAGATTTTTTTTTTCATTACCCCTAGTACAGGAAAGATGTTATACTCTCTCTTTGAACTTCATGGGCTTCTTGATTTGTGACTTGCATGGTTTTGCACAAAATAGTGTGGTTCATTTTTTTTTGATTTTGCATAGTTTTTCAAAAATATTTTTATACGTTCTTGCAGCTTCTGGTGAGATTTGAACCCAAAAGTGTAAAGAAGGAAGATTTAGTTACTGCAACTAGCTTACTTTATGTTATTCAAAATAATTGCATTCCATTATAAATTCATTATAAAATTTTCAGGTTGTTAGTAGTCACACCCCATGGTAGAACTGCACAAAGCATTGCAATGCTTTTTGGCCTTGCCTACCAAGGCAAGGATATTGCGTTTAGATTCATTATAGAGTACAGTAGCTTAAGGGATTTTGGCCCCTAGGTAATAATAATAGGTCTACTTTTATATGAGGATTTTTGAAAGATGATATTTTGGCTTGTGTTGAAACTTAAGATTAGTAATAGAGTTATAATATCTTGAAGGATTTTCGTTTCTTTTAAAGGATTTTTTGAAGATTATATTTTTTAATGGTGAAATATTTGAGTTTCCATAATTCTTTTTTTCCCTTAAGATACTTTTAAATGCAAATGGCAAGGCCAGAGTGTGACACACCCCTTGTTTTAAACAAATTTTTGACACCTCACAAAGTTTGATGAACGTGTTTAATGTCTTGCATAGTACAAGGGTAACTTTAACAGATGATTTCAAACAATTTAATATTTTGAATATTCCATTTCGAAAAATAAAAATCTCAAATACTCCAGAAGATTCTTTAGTTCCCCTCATTTAAAAAAAAAAACTTGTTCTTTGAGAAATTTTTTTTGGAGAATTTCAACAGTTTTAAAAATAAAATAATTTGTGCAAAAGCCACAAGGGCTCATGTTTCCCTTGTACCTTGCAGTTTCAACACATGCCTGTCAAATAATTTATTAACTCCGAAGATTCAATGTCAAAAAAATTAATACTATAACCTAGTACCCAACCGGCGATTCACCTTCTGCTCAATTGACACCCAAACAAAACATGATTCATTAATACTATAGTACCCAATCCGCAATTCACCTTATGTTCGATTGAAACCCAAACAAGGGGCGTGTCACATTATTGCCTTGCCATTTACAATAAAAAGTATCTTTAAGGCAAAAGAAGAATTATGAAAATTCGAATATTTCACCATGCAAAAATATAATCTTTAAAAAAGTCCTCTACAAGAAACCAAAATCGGTCAAGATATCATAACTCTATAATTAATCTCAAGCTTCAACACAAGCCAAAATATCATATTTCAAACATCCTCATATAAAAACAGACCTATTATTATTACCTGGGGGCCAAAATCCCTTAAGCTACTATACTCTATAATGAATCTAAACACAATATCCTTGCCTTGGTAGTAGGCAAGGCCAACAAAACATGATTCATGTACAAATATTAAACAGAGAAGAGAACTCCTGAGGTCTGGGGCATTCTCAAATTGAGGGCACCTGAGATAGCAGCCTGGGAAGGAACCTGCAGAACACCCTTGAATGGAGGCATTTAGAAAATCGAAAGAGAGCAGACATTTCACTTCTTGAGTTAGTTTGTGGTCTCACATTTGGGAAGCCCCTTGTGTGTATGTAGATTATTTGGAAACCAAAATTTTGGAGAATTTTTTTTGCACTGAAATTCTACTTTTCACACAGTGCACACTTAAAATAGGCTCTTTGGCGCCGCACACTCCCTTGTAGCTCTAGTGGGCCATAGATACATAGCTATCCCAACCTCCAAAATCTGTAAAAGAACCAAAGAAAACATATATGTATAGGATGGATGACAAATGGTCTCAAAACAGTTTTCTGTTGTGTTCCAGTTCCTTAGCTAACCATGGTAGTTAGCTCAGTTGCTTCGTTTTACTACCCACCTACTAATTAACAACCCAAAAGCAGGTTGTTAGTAAGTAGGTAATAAAAACAGCCCTTACATATGTATAAACCATCTACTTACCTAGTAGTTACCTATTTTCCGACCTACCTACCTATGTATGAGACCTTTTTCCTACAGAATTGGTTACCAAGGTGAAACCAAATATTAACTCAGTTGAGGTTCATTGGCGCTTTGGATGAGGCGAGGAGCACGGAAAGCCGTCGATTAGTCGTGAAGTCGGTAGTCCTCCCTCGCGCCTATAGAGGACGTGAGGTCGACAATGCGTAGTTTAGGTACACAGCCCTGCGTTGGCGATGAACGAAGCTCCGCTCCGTGGCTTCTTGGTGAGGTCCCTTTGATCCTCCGGATTCTCTTCGTGAATTGGCCTCAACCTGAGGCTAACGCCGTCACTTCAGTTGTAGACTACTGGGAGCGGGTGAGTGGGTGGGTTAGTTGTATGTCAGCTACTAGGTACTGTTCGTGGTTGGGTTCGCGTCTTATTATTACGCTTGCGAAGGGAATTGGAACTGGTCCCTTAGGGTTTTGCTGCACAGTAACTCAGGTGTGGTGAGGCAACGACGGATTGCACAATACCTCAGGCGTTGGCGAAGTACGCATTGGGTCTTCGGCTGTTTAGGGCGCACGCAGGACGGGAGTCACCTTTATGGCTGGCCAGGACTGAGGCGATCAGTGGCGCTTGCTGGGGTTTGAAGGATTGAGCTCTACTCTTGAAGTTTCCGAGGTTTGAGAAATGTGACTCCCTCCGCTGTGGAAATCGAGAATTGGGTTATATGTTCAGGCCCAGGCTATGTCCGCAAGGGGGATGCAGGTTGGGTGCGGAACATTCCTTTGATATCCCTTGCAGCTCTCTACTTGCTTGTGCAATGGCATTCTTTATAAATACTAGTGCTGCATCAGTCGAAGATAAGGTGCGAGGTGCCTGACAGTAGGCGCCCAAGACTGCATGGACGCATACGTACCTTATGTTGGGTACAAGATAACTATTGCCAATGCAGTGGTGGCTGGAGGGTATTAGTACGGCAAAAAGGAGAGTGGCGTTAGGGTTTGCGCAGTGGCGTGCCATTCTTGGGGAAGCAAGGAGTGGAATAAGGTTTACTGTTGTTTAGTCAGGGATGGTTTTCAAGCTAAAGCGCGTGATCCAGCGTGGAACTAAGGGTTCAAAAGCAGACAACAGCAATGATGCAGCAGCATCGTCTGCTTCCACAGCACCTCCAGGTGGATCGACCTCAGCCCCTGCAATGGCTGCTCCGCAGCCAGCGGTCACCAGAGCTGGCACAAATGTAGCTGCAAGCAGATTACTGGCGGCACCTGCTTCTCGAACTAGTGCACCACCGATACCACCTGCTCTAGCAGCACGCCTCGGACCACTGCAAGAGAAGTTACCAAATGGTGGTTTTGAGTCACTCCCGTTGTTTAGAGACGTGCCAAGCTCAGAAAGACAGAATCTGTTCACTAGGAAGCTTAATCTGTGCTGCTATATATTTGACTTTACAGATCCCACGAAGGACGTTAAAGAGAAGGAAATCAAGCGGCAAAATTTGCTGGAGTTAGTGGACTATGTAACTTCGGGGACAGGCAAGTTCACTGAAGCTGTGTTTGAGGATATCAGTAAAATGGTGGTGGCAAATCTGTTTCGTGCCTTGCCCCCCTCATCCCATGAAAACACAGGCTCTGACAGCTTTGACCCAGAAGAAGAAGAGCCTACTATGGAGCCTGCTTGGCCACATCTACAAATTGTTTATGAGTTTCTGTTGCGCTATGTTGTGTCCTCTGAAACTGATGCAAAGGTTGCAAAAAGGTACATTGACCAGTCATTTGTGCTGAGACTTTTGGACTTGTTTGATTCGGAGGACCCAAGAGAAAGAGAATACCTGAAAACCATACTGCACCGCATTTATGGCAAGTTCATGGTTCACCGCCCCTTTATCCGAAAAGCAATTAACAATATCTTCTATCAGTTCATTTTTGAGACTGAAAAGCACAATGGTGTGGCTGAGCTGCTGGAGATTCTTGGTAGCATCATCAATGGCTTTGCTCTACCTCTCAAAGAAGAGCACAAGCTTTTCTTGGCCCGAGCATTAATTCCTTTGCATAAACCAAAATGTATGTCAATGTATCACCAGCAGCTCTCTTACTGTATTATTCAGTTTGTGGAGAAGGACTTCAAGCTTGCAGATACAGTTATCAGGGGCCTGCTCAAGTATTGGCCTGTCACAAACAGCCAAAAGGAGGTCTTATTTCTTGGAGAGCTGGAAGAGGTCTTGGAGGCCACACAAGCTGCAGAGTTTCAGAGGTGCATGGTTCCAATGTTCCAACAATTCAGTCGCTGCCTTAATAGCTCACACTTCCAGGTGAAGCCTAACTCACTTCTGGTGAAGTCTTTAATATGTGTTTCCATTAACTGATGTATGGGCTCAGGATGATCACCATCTTCCAGTCTATCTAGTTAGGATGGGCTACCTTTTGAACATCCACCTTCTTAAACTTCTTGGCAACCTCTTCTTTATTTGTTGACTATCATGGAGGATGATATAAGGTAACTGGTCATTTCTGCAGTCCATCACCAAGTCACTGAGATCTATAAATGCAGTGGTTTTGGCAACAGGTAGCTATGTCTGTGGCTGACTCAGAATAATCATTAGTTGGAGGATGCTGTTTCAAAATGATTGTGTTGCCCGTACACAGGGTAGCTATGTAGAGGCTCCTTGTGTTTAGGCTTTGGACTTTCTCCTGATCTCCTTCATCTTGTCTCTTTTGCATCTGCAATCTTTCGTGCTGGCATCCATATTTTGAGCTACATTCTGATGTTGGTGCTTGTGAAGTGAAATTATAATTTTGATGCTTTTTGAGATGGTCAGGTGGCAGAGAGGGCACTATTTTTGTGGAACAACGACCATTTTGTGAGCCTAGTAGCTCAGAATCGGCAGGTGGTGCTTCCCTTGATCTTTGCAGCCTTGGAGAGGAACATACACAGCCACTGGAATCAGGCAGTGCATGGGCTAACACTGAATGTGCGCAAAATGTTCTTGGAGATGGACCAGGAGGTTTTCCAAGAATGCCAGCACAAGTTCCAGGAGGATGAAGCAAAGTCAAAAGGACTTGACAAGAAGCGAGAGGATACATGGAAGCGTCTTGAAGCTGCTGGCACCATATTATATAATAATAGCCATATGAAAGGTAGTGATGTTCCACCTGACAGAATGCTCAGTATACAGACTGAGAGTTGAGTTCCATCTCAGGGACAATTGGCTCTGGTGGGGAATTAGAAATTATGCTCCAGTACTAGTGCTTGAGCTGGGACTGGTGCATGAGTGACTGGATTGATTTAGGTCAAGGGGAATACTAGTTTCCAAGTCTTTCCTGCTTATCTTGTCACAATATATAGGGATTCTGTGGTACAGGACCCTGATGTGGAAAGGATGTGCCTTGTCTTCACTTTCAAAGTGACTATGAACAGTGACTGAATGGCCAATTGCAAATTTGCAATTCTGCTGCAATATTGTCAATGTGCAAGAAGCACAGGTGTGATGAATTGGCTTCTTTTTTTAGTGGGTAGGGGAAGGATTGGGGCAGAGAGCACTGCTTTAAGTGAAATTTATGTAGGTTTTATCGTAGTCTAATTTCACTTCACTATGTTGCCAATCTCTAGCCTGCTGTAAGCTTTTCTTGTGAATCTTCTATTTGGGGGCATTGTCTACAAGTTTGGATCAGGGTGGCAGTGTAAAGTTGGTAGTCTTTTTGTCTGGGGAGCTTGCCAGCTGTTATTGTTTGGTGTGAAGAAACATTGTAGGTTTTGCTCTCACCCTTCATGTTGGTTTCAATGCACTCCAGATCAATAGAGCCAATGAGAAAGGGAGAAAGAAGGGAGACATCAGAGAGACAGGTGCCTTATATCTGCATAGTGAATGGAGATTGGCAAAGAAGAGGTCTGTATAACAGAGTTGTCTCTCCCATGTTGATGAAGAAAGTAGGTAGTTTTCTAAACTGTAGTTCTGGAGAAAGTTGAGAGAGAATTTGCATCAGGTCAGCATAAAACTCATTTTCATTGTAGTGCAGAGCTCTGTGGCACTAGATTGTGCTGTGTTATTGTAAGTTTTCACTCTTGAATCAACAAGGAGTGCTGCTTCTACATGTCTTATGCAGAAGGGTCTTCCTTGTTGATCCACATCTTCTCTTGTTCACTTTGGGCTGTTGTTCTAAGGTCTGGAGGGGTCTTGACAACAAACAGTCCAGAAGTCAAACACCTTTGAAGTTGCCAGCCTCGGCGTTGATGGCAACATTGTCACCAACATCCACAGTAGCAGCCTGACCATCTGCATCAGCACTATTCTGGCCCAATCCAGGATCATGCATTGCAATTGCTGTGGTGTCAAAGGGCTGCAAAATGGCCAGGAGTCCAGCAGGCAGTCCAATGTACATTCTCACAATCCTCCCACCTATGATTCAAACAGAAAATGCAATAAAAAGCTAGATCTTTAACCAACAGTTGGTTTAGGTCATGCTTGTTAGATGAAAAATAGAATCGGATTTCATGGTTCCCTTCAGAGGGTTGCAGCTGAAGGATGTGTTATTTTGGGTAATATCATCTGATTTGACATGCTAGAAACTTTTTAGAGGCTTCCTAACACCGGTGTATAATGTTTCTGGTCTATCAGATAGATGCTTCCTCAGAAATATCTACCTCCTCTGAACTTTGCACTTTCTCACAGGGAGTTGCTCTCTCCTCAAAAAACCTTCTTATAGCAGTCCCTGCCCCATCATGAGGGCTCCTACCATGACTGCTCCCAAAGAAAGACCAAATTATTCTACAACAATTGATCATGTTAGGATACTTACTATCAAAATACCAAGGTTTGGAACTCTTCAATTGACTTTCACAATTTGTCAGACATAACCAGGTGCCACCTTGGCCCATATCCCACCACCAACATATGATCCCAATGCAACTTGAAGCAATGTTGGGACTAAGAAACATGTTTTCAGTCATCAGAAATTTAGAAATTCATCCAAGCGTGTAGGGTAAGGACTAAGGACCTAGAATGGAGCTATTTTAAAAATGAGGGCCTTGGATGATGTGGGAGCCAGGTGCAGGACGAAGATTCTGAAAACAACAACAATGGTTGAGGTCCTTATCTAACAAAAATAACTAGTATTTCTTTTTGTAAAACAGATAGCTGTGATTCATCTTCAATGAGAGGAACCTTATGCACAAGGTGACATGTTCCAAATTACGCAAAGCACTGCCTTGATTTTTCCTTTTGATTTTCAGCTCCATTACATGCCTGAAGAAACCTATTTTCAGCAAGTGGGAACTTCTGTGGTGGAAGGTACCAGCCAACCTGTCACTATTTCTAAAAAGTGAAAAATCCCAGCTCTGTTAGGAAAAGGACCTGAGTACAAGCCCTTCCGTGATTCTCGACCTGTACCCTCGGCCTACTGGCCTCGGGCACACGTCTCAAATCATGGAAGGGCCTGTTACTCAGGCCCTTCTTCTACTCTAAGAGGCCCGCATGGGATCTTCAGTGGGGGCGAAAGGCCGTGCGCTAGATTTCGCTCTAAAACCATCTTCAAAATTACGGAACAATTTTGACGGTTCTTTCTGTTATCTACTACAAACCAACTCAGTCCAGATGAGTTCAATCCAAAATTGGACATGCCATCATCCATCTATACACGAGGAACGTTGAATAGGTGTAGCCAACCCAGTTAGAGTAAGTACGAGCATCACGAGTTCCCGAAAGGGAGCCATGTGGGTGCAGAGTTTGCAGAAGGGTTTGCAAGGCTTTGGGTGTTTTGGAGTTCTTTCTTCCCAGTTAATAGATGGAGAGGGCTCTTTCTGGATTTTGTCCGACTAGTCCAGGGTCAGAGAGATTCTTCGTCTCGGGAAGGCCCTCTTTGTTGCAGCTTTGTATGCAGCAAGCTGTAGGTAGCTTACCACTTTATGCGGACAGGTTGCAGTTTCTTCCGCTTGAAATAGCATCAATTCTTGTACAGAAGTTTTTAGCTAGGAGACCCTTGCTTCTTGAGCTGCAGATCTTTTGTGGGTCCTGTTGTAGGCCTCAGAGTCTGTGTCTTTCTGGAATTGAACACTTAAATTCCAAGGGGTTGCAGCATTTGGCTCATTTGGGGAATCTTGTGAGACTGGATCTTGCAGGATGCTCTTGGCTCAACGACCTCAGTTTCCTTCCAGGTATGGCCGTTTTCTGTTGTCTGGTCACCAGATTTTTTTTTGCATGAGATTTTGGTGACGAATTTCGCATGATCTTTTTCCTTATCTGCAATATCTTCTTATTCCCTTGAAATAACTGGATCACTAGCGCAGGACTGTACGAATATATTGGTTGTATCCAGTTAAGAAAGCCTCCAAAAGATTGTTTTTCTCTTTCAGATTGTTCATCAAAATTCACGCTCTTGTGGGCATACTCATTTGAATGTCAGGTCTCAAATCTTTGGAGTGTTTGATACTACGTGACTGTTGGTATTTGGCTGGTGAAAGCATCTCATGTATTCAAGGTAAGGCTCATGGTCCCTTACACTTGTTTGATTCTATCTTCTTGCTCTAAACCCTAGCCCTAAACATCTGTGGACCTTGACTTATGACATTCATGAACATTCCATGCGTGTTAAAGGTTTTAGTTGATCATGTGTCCAGCTTGTCTTTTTGAGATTTGGTAATTTCCTAATTTAAGTCTCTCACAGCTTTCAAACCTTGAAGGCTGATACCTTCCACCTACGCAATACTTCATTGTTAGAGTTTCTCTCCATGGTAGTTGCACTTCCAATGGGATATGAACATCCAAGATTTGATAACCAGGGCATCATAGTAGGCTTCAGGTTGATGTGTCCAAATGCTGAATTCTGAATTGATACACTGATTTGGCACTTGAGAATGGGAGCACTTCTGTCTGTTTTGGATACAGAGCTGCCACACCTACAGTGTTTGGATCTGGAGAATGTCACCTCCATAACAGACAAGCTTGCTGCCTACTATCTTCCAGGTCTTAAGTTCATGGCTTTACCCTTGATGTTTTAGGTGGAGGGTTTCTGAACAGGGCATTGGATTGAACACTATGTTGCATTCTAGTCAACAAGTGGCCTTGTGTATTGTAGGCAGGTTTGAAAGAGCTACGTGCATTGAATGTTAGTGGCACGGGTGTTGGTGATGGGTTGGTGGAGGCTCTTACATATGGCAGTAGGCTGCATGCTTGGGTAGTTACTGAATCCAGTTCTGGCTCTCTGAGAAAAAAGCAAGCTCCTCAGAGTACTGGTGATTGGATTGAAGTACTGGAGCAACTATTGCAACAGTGGCCTGCTTCTCATTTGACCTATTTGCGTCTGCAGCACACGCTCATCACACAGGCTTCTATTTCTCACTTGCTTGGTTAGTTTCAAACCTCAACACTAGCCCCAAAATCTTCACCTTTTGTGATGATTTCTATAGTGGAGACAATTTCCTTGGTGACTCATAGCTGACCTTTGATTGCAGCAATTCCAGACTTACATCTACTTGATGTGCGGGGTACAAATGTGACAGGCAGATCAATTTTTCCAATTCAAGGTGACCCAATTGCCTGACTTCCACCTAATGTGGCCAAACTCTTAGCAGTCATCATTGGTGAAGGACAATTTTGGCAATGATGTTAGATGGATATTAGTGTAGTGGCATTGCTACTAGTATTAAATCAATGATATGGGGGCTGTGATTTACTGGGGGCCTGGATTGTTTGAATATAGGGTCAGGAGGTTCTGTTTCAAATTTAGCAATGGTTAAGCATGACACTAAAGCTCAAGCAGACTTTAGGTATTGTGGTAACTGGGTGTTAATTGGGGTTGTGGATTGGGATGACAGTTAAACATAGGCTGGTTGCATTGCCAAATAATAGCAAATTGGCTGCACGCACTAATGCAATGCTTGCACGGGTGTTGGAAGGAGAATGTGGATGCAAAGCAATGGCCCTGCAAAATGCTTCTGTTGCTGTATACCACATGAGCAATGAACTTTTGTTTGCCCCATGGGACCAGGCAGCTATTCAGCTGCTCCAGAATGCAAGCTTAGAATCCTCACCTTGGGTATAGGGAAACCCTGTCTTCCTTGATGATGGAAGTTCTGCCGAATCTTGAAGTAAGGCTGCAATCTAATGCGTAATAAGATTACAAGTTTTTGGGTCTGTAGAAGAATTGTGCAGGCAACCTGCTGTGATGTGTCTTGTGTTAGATTCGACTTCATAATTGTGTAGATCTGGCTTGTTTCATTCTACCCAAGAAGCAGGATCACAGGTGCCTGGAGGCCTTATTAGGGCTAAAGGTCCGTGGACAAAGTGTGTCCTAAAATGAGGAAAGTTCTAGGTACCATCGCAGATGGGAAGCCCATATGATATCACCCATCTTTCTCCTACAATCACCACAAGAAACGTCTAGTGGTTTGGATTTCTCAAACAAACTGGTCATTATAAATCTGCAGATGGAACAATGCATAGCACACCTGTGAACAGTTGTAGTGCAGTATTTGGGCATGTGGGTTCCACCTGGTGACTGGTACATCTATCAAGGCTTCTTCAGCTCAGATTTTTTTATATAGGGATTAGCACAAAAGCTAATGATCTTCTATTAACTTTTCTGGAGTTGATTATGAAGAACACATTGATTTGACACTGGAAATTTCAAATGAAGTAACATTTCTGTCTGGACTGTATCTAATCTAAATTTGTTAAAGATCTTGGATGGGTTGTTGAAAAATTTATATGGACACATTTGCTTTGGTTTTGAATTTAAAAATTTGTTCAGTAAATGTCAAAACATTTATTTTCATGACCCAGCTGCAAATCAGCTTGTATTAGGAGATTGAATGGTTGATCTCAATATGACCCAAACACATCAGAGGGCTTGAAATTCAATTCTTGACCCTCTTCAAGAGCTTTAAGTGAAGTACTTAGTATTTGAAACTAGTGTAGAAAAGGGCAGAATACTATATTGAAAATGAACCACAGAATATATAACAAAGAAAGAGGACTCCTTTTAACAAGAGCAACAACCAAAGTGCGTCAAACAAAATGAGCAATAATAAAGGGATAGAGATGAAGAACTACCACAAGATTATACAACTAAGGATCTAACCAATATCTAGCTGGAAAACCAAAAAATGAGGAAGGTGATTGTTGGGACTGACACCTAATTAACAGGATCTTAATTTTAACACCCCCTCCAAGTCCCAGCAAGGTGGTCACCATGTCCAAACACTGAAGTAATCTGCAATTTACAAAAACCTGCTAAGTGCAGGCAGTGAGGTTCTGCATTACTGTCTTGTCCTCCTGTCTAGCTTCAGAAAGACTGCAAACTCCAAGATCTTCTCTAAACTTCTCTAAGTTCAACCATCAGATTGACAATTTGTTCTTCAGATGGAAAATGAACTAACTCAATCTCCTGATTTTCTAGATTTTCACAAATGGAATGGGAATGAACCTCTCTATATTTCATACAGTCATGAAACAAAGGTTTGCAAGCAATTTTCATACTGCTCTCATTGTCCAAGAAGATCACAGTAGGTTCAGAGTCTAAAACTCAGATTTCTTCATACAATCTTCATAGCCAAGTACACATTGTTGCACCTTTTATAAAAGCACAGTACTCAACTTCCATTGAAGAAAGAGAAACAATGGGGTGCTTTTTTGAGCACCATGTCACAGTGCTGGTCCCCATTCTGACTGCAGTCAAATGCTGACTATTGCTGTTTCCTGCCCAATCAACATCAGTATGCCCATTAAGCAAATTACTTGATCCTTTCCTATAAAGTAATCCAAAGTCAGTAGCATCCTTCACATATTTGAAAATATGCTTCACTTCAGCCATATGAGCTTCCTCAGAAGTGGCCATGTCACGGTTGACTAGTCCAACTGCAAACATTAAGTCCAAATGAATATTGTACAATAAATCAGCTTGCCCACCATGTGTCAATAAATAGTGGCATCTACTAGAGGGGTACATGTATCATTTGTTCACTTCAAATTCTCAATCATGGGCACCTTGAGAGGATTACAATTTGTAAAGCTAAACTCTTCAAGCATTTTTCGAATGTACCCTTTGAGTGATCATTTCCCTTGGATCAGTTGTTAAATATATTAACACATAGGTCCAAGGTCAGTCATCTCAAAAGCTTGAAGTAGCAGTTGCCCCCTTAACCAGATGATCTTCTCTGAATGGTTCTTGATTGACAGTAAGTCATCTACATAAAAAACTAGTAAAACAATTTTCTCATTTTCATGAAGAAAATATAGATTATGGTCTGTGCTACTTCTTTGGAGTCGTTGAGGCTTAAAATAAGTGTTTATCTTAAAGTACCATGTCCTTAGTGCTTGTTTAAGGTTGTGCAATGCCTTGCAAATGACAGACTTTACTGTCATTGCCAGCAGATGAAAAACCATTAAGTTGTCATGTGAAAACCTCCTTTCATAGATCTCCATTTAAGAAAGTTGTCTTCACATCTGGGTGAAAAATTTGCAAATCTGAGTGAGCAACAAGTGCAACTATTGATTTGATTATTCTCCATTTCACTATGGGGGCCAAAGTTTCATCAAAATAAATTCCCTCCTTTTCTTGAAAGCCTTGAGCAATGAGGCAAGCCTTGAAATTGTCTGTGGTGCTGTCAGCTTTCTATTTCACTTTGTACAGCCATTTCTTTGGGATTGGCTACTTCCATGGGTTTAGGATGTCCACCAACTCCCAATGTTGTTTTTCTCAAATTGCATTGCATCCTGCCAACTAGGAATTTGAAATGCCTCTTGAAAGGATGAAGGGATATCAATTTTAGCTAGTTTAACATAATTTAACAACTAGTGAGGCTTCTGTTTAATCTGCTTGGACCTCCTTTGACTAGAATTCTCATCTTGATCAGCACTTGTTTCAAAAGTATCTACTATGTCTTTGGTTGCATCTATATCATATCTGGTGTGATACAGATGGCCAAGTGGAAACTTCAATCCTATCCTCTTGCTCAATACTTGAATCTAGTTCTATGGGCAAATCAACATGTAAGTTGATCTTTGGTGGAGAATTAGGTTCAGGATTCTCACTTTTCACGAAAATAAAAGGTTTGGACTGTTTTGATTCATGACTTGTATTTGGAGACTCTATCACTGGCCCAAGGCTTCCATGAACTTGAACTTGACATAGTCATCCATTAGGACCATGAAGTACCTTAAATCAGATAAAGATTCTATTGGGAGCGGACCACAAAGGTCCATGTGTATGAGAATCAAAACTCTTGATGCTTGGCTTTCACTTTCTCTTGGAATATTTTTACATTGTTGTCAACCCAACAGACAACCTTAATAAGTTTCAGATAGCAGTGGAAGCTTGGGTACACTTGTGACCCTATTGTTACTGTCATGTGTAGTCCCCACAAATTCAAGCACTTGACCAAGTCGACAATGCCACAATTTGGTGGTTTTAATAACCTCTGTAATATTAACTTCATGACACAATTTGCCGCACCAGGAGAATCAACTTCAAGTTGATAAAGAAAATTGACTTTATTTCATTTCACCTGTGCTACTATCCTTTCATGTTTTTGTTTGTCTAGTACGAAACATCTTATAGAGTTGAAAACATCAAGATGACCCTTATCAGCTAAAACTCCTACATAGATAAGGTTATTCTTCATGCCATGTACATAGAGAACATCCATTATCTTCTTTATTGATCCATTGAGCCTCAATTTTATATGGCCTTTGCCTTTGACACCACAGGCATGTCCACTAGTTGATTGAACACTAGAAAAGCTATGAGTTTCTACAATGTCATGAAGCAAGCTTGAATTGCCTGTACATGCTTGCTAGCTTTACAGTCAACACACCATTTGTCCTATTTGTGTTCAGCCACTAATATTTGCTTTTCTAAGTCTACAGTTGCAAATGCCGATGGCTTTCGCTGAGTTACTGTAGTTTGAATCATTATTGTGCTCTGATCTGCCACAACATTTATTTGTTGGGCTCAAATCTGGAGAATTTTTTCATATGGCACCGGGCAGTTTTTTGCCCAATGGCCAGGTTTGTGGCATTTGTTATAGGTAATGACAACCTTCTTTTGAACTGGTTTTTCCCATCACTAGTCAATCTCCATGCAACTTTTCTTGTCAGTTGCCATCTTGCGAAACTTTACCCACAATGCATTTGTATCTTTATGCTTTTTACCATAAAACTCCTTCCTGGTCTCCTCATGCAGGAACTTGGTAGTGAGTTCATGCAATGTAAGCATGACTTGCTAACTCAAAACTGACTACATTCATAGGCTTTTTCGGTGATGTGTTTAGAACTATCTCCACAACAACATTGCGAGCTATCTTCTCACCAAAACCAGCAAGTTGATTTAGAAGATCAGTGATAGGCTCCAAATTATTTTCCATAAGAGTGTCCTCTTCCATTTTCAAATTAATCAACTTGCTTCTAATTAGGAGCCTGCATGAAGCAATTTTGAACTCATAGAGATTGTACAAAAACTTAGTCCAAATCTTTCTTGGATCACAAAGGTGTTCAATATAAGGTATAATTTTGTCAGTAACAAACAAGTTGATGATCATCAAAGCTCTAATCTTTCTCCTAGTGTGCTGCTCTTTTTGACATGGGGCATGACTGCTATTTGTCTCAATTAGGTCCTGCATAACTTCTTTCAATAGCAAGTTAGTAACTTTGAACTTCCATATGTTTAGTTACTTCACCCATGAGTTGTCAAACTTTGTGACAAAAGTACCAACAATGTTTGCCATGTTTTCCATGAAGGTTGATTTGAGTGAGTACTTGAACAATAACATAAGGGTAAAAGCATGGTTAGGTGGATTGATTTTGACATTTGAAGAGTTCACATCTTACACTACTTAAATTTTTATAATTATAATAATTATGAAACTATAAATATTATAGTTATTTTGTATGCTTTTGGTCAAAATTATTGGTAAATCACCTTATTAATATCACTAGATAGATTATTAGTTAAAAAATCCATGTGAAAGCTTGAATATTTCAATATGAAATGAACTATAAATGATTAAAATTGACAAAAATCATGCACTTAAAAAAAAAATTAAATCAAAATTTCTTGTATTGGAAAAGTTTTAATGAGTTTTTAAAAAAAAAATCATTTAATGATGTTTTATTTTAAAAGTTTTGTTTTGACACAAACACATTTTTTGAATCCACATTTTTCATTCTATATGTATGACAAATGTAACATCATCATATCAAAAGTCCATTATGAGTCCAATCTTTTCTTTAAATTATTCCATACTTTTTTAATGTGATCCTATTCAAGTTTATTTCAACATGGATCATCAAAAAACTTGCAATAATTAAAAAGCTTACAATGTTATTATTGAATATATAGTTTTACATTTAAATTCATTTATAACCCAAAAAAATTGTGATTGTGATAATCAAAATAATCCCCCTAACTAAATGGAAGAAATAATAATAATAATAATAATAATAACAAAACAATACCACCTTGCTTCCTTTGTAATGGATATAAAAAAACTTTGTACTCACATAATGTTTGGTAATTCAATGCACTTGCAATGTTTCTTTTTGTTGCAATTTGCAAACATGAGAAAGTTTTTTATTCAGAAAACTTTAAGGTAGAACAAACCTACACTTCATGATTTCATTCCTAATGACATTTGACACTTTAAAAAATGATTTTCTTTAGTTTAACCCAAATTTAATACCATGTAGAAAAAGGTATTGAAAATGTACCACATAATACATAACAAAGAAAGAGGATACCATATAACAAGATGGTCCAAAAGTAACAACCGAAGTGCATTAAACATGATGAACAATAAGAAAGGGATAAAGATGAAGAACTATGACAAATATTTGGTAAAAATAACAACAATAACATTAAAATGATTTTTATGTCATTTTTTGGATGAAGTTTTGGCACAATGATATGAAAATGGGAATGTTCTTGTAAGCATGTTGTGAGATGATGTGCATCCCTGAAACAACATTGAAAACCAACATTGAACTTTTGGTTAGCAACCAAAATGATTGGCCAAAATTTGATTACTATTGATTGGTTGACCACCATGATTGGCCCACATGTGACATTCATGTGCCAATTCGTTGTATATAGTCCAATCTTTCTTGTTTATTGGTGGGGAAAAGCCAAACATTAATACTACCCTTCAATATGGCAAATAGTGATAATGTTTTTATTCTAGTAACTTATAAACTACTAGAATTGTTCTAAGTTATAACTAGTAGGCCAAGGTCAAATATTGATTGCTTAAAGAAGTTTCAATTGTCAAAGTTGGACACACCAACTTTGCAAGGGACACAACCAAAATAATGTTGAAGGTCTTAAGCAGGGGGATAATCATATGGGGATGCGGTAAATATAGTGTGCAAAGAAGTATAACTAATCTTTTGATAATTGAGTAGAAGTCTATCATGACATTTTCAAACAATGGATTTTGATGTACCATTTACATGGATCACTTTTGTGAAAGGAATTGAAGATAGTGTGGGGGTTGGGGCCTTTGTTTGGTGAAAGTTTACTTTGGACTCATTTAAACCATAAGTGATGACCTTTATTTTATTTGAATCTCTTTGGTTAGTTCATCTATTTTATTATATCTGAACATTTGGGTTCTTATTTTCAAAGCTCATTATCCTTACTACCAAATGTGTTTCATATATTCTTGTTACCCAATGTGTGGTAGTGATCAACTAACGTAGAATAGATTAAAAAAATGGCAGGGATTAAACAAGGTAGTGAATGAGTTGGATAGGATTAAGATTGTTGAACATTTGATTTTGAATTACTTTTGGAGGGAAGTGATTTAAAATGTAGTTTTGGAAATTGCTAGAGTTGGAAGATTTTTTTTACACACAAGTAGACAAAATTAAGTGGATGTATATGTGCACAAATGTTGAATATGTACAAATACCTCACTACAAGTGGTTAACACGTACTTATTTCTTTAGATGAAAATTTTTGAATAGCTTTGCACTTACATGGGTAATAATAACGTTGTGCATGCTCCTATTCTAATAGCTCTTTTCACACGCATATAATGTAGTAAAGCTACAATTATGTACTCTAGTACAACTACCACTTTGTTGCCCTATAATCATGTGTTCCTATGACTGTGTTGACCTTTTCACTATTGCCCACAATTGAAGTAACACTATAAGTGCTTTGGTTGGTTGAGGTTATTACCACTATATTTATTGTTATTTGAATATTTAGCCCAAGGTTGGTCCCCTTGCACATTTTAAATAATATTCCATTCAAAGTAACTATTCATTTTGGTTAATAGGGTTAAAAAATTGGACCTTCTTAATGACGTGGCCTCCAACGTTTGATTCCACATACAAAGCTTGATTTGTTTGTCCCCTCCCTTGTGATTGATATGTGAAAATCAATTATAGTCCTAATCATGACATAAAACATCAAGTCAAAGAAAGAGGGCAACAATTCAAAAAAAGGCCGAAGATAGAAGGAAATTACAAACAACCAACATTAAGTAAATAACTATTAGACACAAGGAATGTAAGCATAATTTTGGAGTATGGCCTCATTATGATCAATGTAAATGTAAGATTAGACTAAAGTGCACAATATTTGTAAACAACAATGTGGTTCCCATGGATTATATGAACAACAAAGTCCAATTTCATGGATTTTCCAAAGGTTACAAATAACTTATCATACCTAACATAGGGCAAAAACCAAAAACCAAAAGATAAATAATGGGCCATTTTTCAACTCCGTGTTCAAGCTAGCACCATTAATAAACTAGACAAATCTACCTTCCTAATTATTATGACAAAGAACAATGAAAATAATGCGCTACAAAACACCCAACCATTTTTATTTGTTCTAGTGTCATTGATATGCAAAAGATACATGTGAATTATGACATCAAAGGTGGAGATGGAAAACACAACAATAGATTTGGAACAAATGGAAGCATGGCTTGTGAATTGAGACATATTTGTTCATGAAAAACCAAAGGTGGAAAATACAAATTGTCAAAAATCTTATCTTAATATTATGGAATAAACTTGTAATGCATTATAGGGCACATGATATTAACTTCAATGGTAACTTTCCAAGGCACTAGGTGCAATTAGGCAAAGTTCATGTTGCATGTTATCTTGGGAGAACACACAAAAGACATTGAGAAGGGATTCATGTATTGGAGTTATTCGTAAATTGCTTGAAATTGTTCATTAGAGGTCCAATAGGGGTCAAAATGTTTGGTGAACATTAATTTTTTGAATTAATTTTGTATTGGGTGTTGTAGTCAAGACCAAACTCCTTTTAAAATTTCTTTTTAGCACTCATGGAGATGCTAAAAAGAATTTGGTCCAGATTGTGTTGCCTAAAGCAAATCTTGAAGCAAACATGCAATGGAAGGTTGCCAACACACTCTTCACAACCACATCAAATGCTAAATTCAACAATTTCATGTTGAGTTTCATTGGTTTGTCGTATTTTTAAAAATTTATGGATAACAACAAAAAGGGGTGACCAAATCAACATGGTACGAATAAATCATCAAAGTACTAGAACCCCATGATCAAGGAAAAAGTTTTGGATTAATCAAAGGTTATTTAATGTCAATTCAAGAATCTCACAATTAAAAGTAATGATCTATTTGTTAACAAAAAACTTATGATTGAAGTAAAAAAAACATGTTATTCTTAAACTTACAAACATCTAATCTTAAAACCTCAAAATCCAAGTTCTATTTTAGCACAAACACATACATGTGATTTTCAAAGGTTTTATATAAATTTATTCCTTAGATTTTTTTTTCTTCTTGAGAACTCTTGAGAGAAATAAATTGGTGTTACATGCAAATGTGCATCCTTCAAATTAGGAAAATTTCTAAACATTTTTCCTTGTGAGAAAATCAAAATATCTATTGAGAGAAGTCAAAAAAGAAATATTGAAGAAACCCATTGTGTTTTTGTAAAAATGAAGCCATGAAAAGGATGCTGATTGTAAAAAATATTGGTATTTTGGAAAGATTTTTTTCTTGTTGTCATGAACTAGGACCCTTCACATTAGCAAGCTTGCATTCCCAACTAGTCAACTCCACAAGTTTTTTGCATTGAAATTATTTTAATTCCATTAATGAGTATCCAAGAAATTTCATTTTTGAATTTTCAATGGATGAATGGATTATTTTTTTTGATGAATATGGGGAAAAAAATCATGGATGAAAAATTAAACTTTGATGGAATTAAATTCATCCATGTAATTACAATTGTTAAAAGGACCCCTTAGCTAGGGACATTTTTGGTTGCTAGATGGCCTTTGCTAATGATCCTTATGTCTCTTTACATATTTTGCATATTTCAATAATTTGAATGCAATAATGGTCACATTTCATTATTATCCCCATGGCTAATCACTTTTCCAAGGCATCATGCATTTTGCAAAAAGGGTACAATTTTTTTTTTTCTGTAAATATTTTGCAATTTAGGTTTAAAAAATATTTCAAACAATATTTTGCTTTGAATAATCACAAAAATTGAAATTTCAAATTTGATTTTTTAGGGACTATCTCCCATGAAATTTATTTACTTATCCAATATTCTAATGTAGTTCATCATTAATGATCAATTCAAAAAATATTTAGCATGAATTGGTAATGCATTTGCAAAAAAAAAATCCAAATTGTATAGCATCAAACACAAAAAATTACACTAAGGTCCAACACTATAAACATTGTCAAAGTTTAGCAAAACTTTTGACCCAATAATGTTTTTTCCTAAAAATTTTGGCAATTTTGTTTTAAGAAAATAAAAAATTGTGACAATGATTTTTTTAAACTTTAAATTCAAAATAAAAATGAAAACATAGACCCAATTTGGATAATGGTGCCTTTTTCACCATTTGACTATGTCAATGGAATGAGATTAAACATTATATCAATGGTCATTTTTCTAACAATTGACGTATCATGATTCATAAAGATTATCTAAAGTTTCCACCACCCATTTTGAAATTTTGCTTACATTTGAACCATTGAATAATCATTATCATAAAAGGATAAATAGTCATATTTTCAAGATGAAAAATGATTGTCACAAAATATTTCACAAAAGAAATATTAATTATTTAAATGTTGAAGGTCTTTTTCATATTTGAACATACATGAACTTTAAGGGAAAAATTAATGAAATGTTTCTATTAGTAGCCCACTTAGATCAATATGCATGTTGAACATGGGAATTTACATTTGATTTTTTAGTTCTTTTCATTTTAAAAAAAGCCCATTGTAGGTCATGTATAAGGTTTGTTGTAACAAAACCATCATAACAACAATACTTTATACAATCAAGATAATATTGACGAATATATATATGCAACAACATTTCAACTATGAAAGTATATCAACCTTGATTGGTATAAATCAATCTATGAATTAAAATACAAATGCCACTCAAGCCAATTAGTTTAGATGGCTATGAAAATCAATGGAAAAAGCCTTATGATGTCAATGCCAATGTCATCATTGTGAAAGTTTGTAAGATTACACTAGTGATGATGAATGTTCATGACGAAACTAATGAAGACAAATATGATAATGACTTTTGAGGAGGTAGATGATGTAAACAATGAAAACTACAAGGAGAACAATGAGGAGGACCACGAGGACAAGGATGATGATGATAAGGCCAAGTTGGTGGTGTTAATACATAGGAATTAAAAAATTATAATTATGATGATGGTAATTTCATCATGTTGATTAGTTTTAATGAAAATGAAAATAATGAAGAAGTACATGAAAGCCAAACCCCATGGTTGTCGCAACATCTCAAGCGAATAATTTTTTTAAAAATTCAATTGGTGCAAACTAATCCATGAATTACAATACATGTGCCACTCAAGCCCAACTTAGCAAGTTATGAAGCTCAATTGAAAAAGTTTTTTGTTGCCAATATCATTAATCTTTTTTAAAAGATATAATAAGAACTACAACAATAAAATGTCTATTGAAGAGGTGGTCATGAACATGACTAATGGATGCCATATGAATCTACTAACCATTTTTTTTTAAGAACACATTTGGAGCCAATGAGAATTTAGATTTAGGTTTTGTCCAACCAAATGTTCACTAAATTTTTTGTTTCAAAGAATGTTTGAGTACTTTCAAATTGCTTGTTCATTGTGTGTTACTTTCTTGAGCTTTATTTTTATTGTGGTTTGTTTTTACAATCCATCTTTCAAGTTGTTATTCTTTGGGAGAACACTTTGGATCTCATAATGTTAGCTATGTTATTGATGTAGAAAAATTGATGCAAATTGCAAGATAATCATATTGTAAAATTGTAAATAGACCTTAAATACATGTTTTGTGTTAAGATTTTTATTGGCCAACAATATAAAAGGATAACAATAGAAAAGAAGGGGCACCTTGAATATGAATTTTGGATTTCACTTTGGGAAGAGCGAATGTGTGTGTGTGTGTGGTGGGGGGCGGGGGGGTAGGTTGTTTTGATGATTTTATGTTCTAGAAAGAAACAAAATCATAACAACAAAATAGAAGAGGGAACTTTGAATATGAATTTTGCATTTGATTTGTGAGGAATGGGGGTAAGGTGGGAAGGGAAGGTTGTAGACTAGGTTTTGCACCCCCATATATTCTCTTTTTTTCTTAGGCAATGAAGTTTGTGACTACCTTGTAAGCTCAACAACATATCACAAAAGTTTCTCCTTGCACAATACATGTGTGTTGTTTTTGGGATTCCATGGGTTTTGGTTTGGTTAAATTAAGCTTTTGGAATGCACCATGGGAGGGCCAAAATTAATGAAAATATTTTCATATCATTAGTGCTTCACAATTTGTTGATTGAAAGCCCTAATAACATATTACATATTGAATATTGTCATTAAATTTGTTATTGAATTTGGGTGTGTAGGAAATGGTGAAGTGTTTGATGATGTCAAATGACATGGTGGACATGTGTATTAATGCCATGGTTATGAATGACAAATCTCAACTTATGTGAACATCAAGACCAACAAGTAAGACAATGAAATTTCATATTCCAAATTCCATGCATGAATGGCAACCATCTTATTTGTTATAATAATAATAATAATAATAATATATTAGATATTAACATTAATTACATGTAATAAGAAACTAAATATATATTATCTTTCACTATTTTTTTTCAAATAGTAATATTTTCTTATATAACGATCATGATGATGATGATATTAGAATGATAGGAAAATATTTATATAATAACTGAAATAATTAATAATAATATAATAATATATTCTTATTAAAATTTCAAATGATTAATGTCCTTATTAAGAATTGATTTCTAATTTACTGAAAAAAATTAATTATAATAAATCATAATAGCTGTAACAAGTGACATAATAATATATAATAATAATAATAAATAAAATAGCTAACCTAGGATAGCTACAAATTAAATTATTATTATTATAAGTAATCAATTATGAAATATTACTATATTATAATAATTACCAAAAAATATTAATACATAGTTTTAAGTTTTTATATTTCAAATTTATAGTTAAAATTTAGTAATTATTAATTACTGAATGTTTCAGTTATTATATTAATTTATTAATAATTGACTAATTATTTGAATATTAGATAATTACTAGTTAATTAAATTGGTTGATAGATCATTATAGTTAATATATAGTTAAAGTTAAATATTATTATTGTTTATCTAGCTAATAAATTAAGTAATATTTAATAATAACTAATACTATAATTAATTCAATAATCATAATATATTGATGATTATTACTATAAATAATTAGTGAGTTTGATTTTTTATAAATTGAATTAGTTAGTTTCTAATTTAGTTGTTAATATATAATTAGCAAGTTTATTAATTTCTTTGTTTACATTTTATTTGTTAAATAATTAGTAATTTTATTAGTTAATTAGTTACTTAATTAGTTAGCTGATTAATTGTCACTTACCTACTTAATTATATACTTTTCCAGATGAGAATGAAAGTCAAAACATATGTGATAAACTTTTTAGTTGTAAGTTGTTTACAACTAAACTTTTATTTCCTTAACTTACTTACCTACTTTTCTACCTACTTACCTATCTAAATAGGTATTTGGCTTAAGTAAGTGAATCCTACCTAGATAGGTGTTTAGCTTAGATGGGTAGGTAGGTATATAGGTTGATAGGTACCTAGTTGAACCTAAAAACTTAAATATTCATTTAAATTTAATTTGTACAAATTTAATTAATATGCCATGTGACAAATTTCTATTGCACCAAGTGTCATAATTTAAACCATCTAAACATAGAAATTAAATGTCTTAAATTATTTTATAATAATAAAAAATTAATTAATTATTAAAAGTTGGGACACTTGGCAATGCATAACTTGTTCCAATTGTTCATAAAAAAAATTGCATCCTAGTTGCAAGCAACAATATGTGTATGACTAGTCAAAGGATGAAGGCGTATTTTGTTGATTTTTTTTTTCATCCAAAATTTGTTGTCGTTTGCAACTAGTGTTAATGCAATTTGTCCAACGTGATGATTAAGATTTTAGTTGCAAATGTCGCTTGCAACTAATAATTAATCATAAGGATTTGTTACAAAATGACCATTTTTTATTAGTGAATGTTAATATTTTCATTTAATTATTTGATGCAAAATTATTTCCCAACCTAACATTAAAACTTCTTGATATGATGTTTTGGTGTATTAATTTGAAGAAATGTGTAACCAACTTCAAATTTTTAGGGGCAAGATGTTGATCTTCCATTTTAATGGCTAAAACAATTTTTTTTTGCCAAACTAGCTCATCAAAGGTTCATGAAATGATGACTTGTTATTTCTTTATAGTTTGTGTGTTGTGTTTCAAGGCTACACTTGATTTAAATCTAATGATGATTGTTTATGTTGCCAACAAGCAGTGTAATGCCCTATCAACCATTCAACTTGCAATTTGGTACATGCCTTGAACTAATGCTTGAATAGATCTAGAGAGATCTCATTTTGAGACCTTACAAATTTGCATGAAGGGGTTGGGAGATGTTTCAATGATGCAAAGATGATGAACAAGTGTGTAGATATATAAAAGTTTTGTTAAGCATGATTTGAAATTATCAAATAGGGTTGTAAGAATAGAATAAACCTCAAGGAAATTAAAATAGGTGCATATCCACAAAGCATAGGAGACATGGTTAGATCATAGGAATCATGTTTCGCATTCAATTTTGTTTATTCTATGTGCTCTAAGCTTTTAAGTGTTTAAAGGACTAATTTGTGGTGACTTCCTATAATAAACATTGTTGTGTAGTATTCAACTTTGAAATTGTTAAGTTTATTGACATTGAATGAACCTATGGTGCAACAATGTCAAGAAGTTGCAGTTGATAATTTGACATGATGGTAGTTCTTGGTGTGCTTGTCAAACATTACTTGCCATGTGTCAACCATTCAACTTGTAAGTTAGCACATGTCTTAAACTATTGCTTGAAGAGATCTTTAAATTCATTTCATTTCAAATGAGATCTTGCCTAATCTGCATGAAGGGGTTGGGTGAACTCTATTTAATAAATCTTGAGGTTTAGGTAGACTTATGAACAAGACCCATAATCAATACATTGCACATCATAGTTATGCAAGTTGTTGGTCTAAAAATATTGTTAAACTATCTTATTTTGGTTACAATGGTTTCCTAAATGTCCATTTGTACATGTGTCAATATCATCTCCAAATCTTATTTATCATCTTGTTTCTTTTATGTTGAACTACTAGTGTAACTGAATGTAAGGTGGGAATTTTTTTACATTGATGTAAATTGCATATTTTGAAGGTTAAATTGACTATTTTTCTTATAATGTACATATGTGGACCCAAATTTGTTGTTGTGCAAAAATAATAAAACCAAAATTTGATTTACAAAATACATGCATGAGAGATGGCTTCACATAAACTAAAAGAAAAGTGAGGTCATGGGGGAAGGCCACAAATTTAGCAAAGATTGGAATCAAAGGAAGTTAAATGGAAGGCAAAGAACAGGGAACGTCAATGATGGTATCGTTTGAATCATCTTCAAAGTGATTTGATTAGAGAGCATATGGAAACGTCTTTTGTGTAGCCTGAACCTCCCATGGATGAACGTGAACAATGAAAGGTAACAAGTAATTGTGCAGATTTTGTGTGTAAAGAACTGACAACTTGCCCTGTCCTAATAGTAGAAAAATGGTGATGGAACACTACAAACATAAGTGCTGAATACAATTTAAGAAGGTAAGTACAACAACATAAACTTGAAGATCATAACATAGAACTAAATGAAAGAGCCATACAATGTAGGTAACAAGAAGGGTCCAAAAGTTGGAAACACACCAAATTGATTATTTGGCCAAAAAATAGACCTATTTAGGGTTTTCAAAATGATTCAAAGAAAATGGTTTTTGAAGAAAGATAGTAAGCCATTAATCTTAATGCACTTATTAAAGGGGGTAGGATGAATATGTGGTTTTGGATGAACAAGGTAGTTAAAATAGGGATTGATTAGGGAACTTTGTTAGTTTGAATTTTGAATTCTTGTTGTTTTGATCATGATGATGTGACTTGGAACAATTCAAAAGGTTAGAGTTTTAAAGAACAAGGAGAAAAGATGAAACACGAAGTTTTAGAGAAAAGGAGGAGGAACTGTAGGTACTTGCAATAGAAAACCACAAATTCTATTTTAATATAGCACAAATTTTAAATGTTGTTTTGGATTTTTTTTCAACAAAACATGGGACTATGTTAAAATTTGGATTCATGTTTTTAGTAATTAAGAAAAGCATAGACTTCTACAATGAATTCTATGTTCATATCTTGTGTGAAATTTTTGTAGTATTAGAGTATGATGAAAAATATTATAATATTGTTTTTGGAATTTTTTACAATGTATTTTGAAGTGTAGATTTTGGTTATATGCAATAACCATGAATCTGATGTTGAAATGAATAGTGGTGTTAAGTTTGTGGAGACTTAAAACAGAGATAGTGAACATATGCATGTGAAATGTAAATATGTTGTTATAGTAATGTGAAATATTTTACAAGAATTTAAATTTCACTTATAACAACACTCAAAACAAGAAAAGGAATAGCAAAAATCTTTGAAGAACAAAGAATATGAAGGCAAGTTGGTAGCAAGTTTGGAACTTCATTATCTTTTGGCTTGTAATAGTTTAAAATTTCAAAAAATAAAATCAAGGGCAACTAATATACCTAAGCATTTGATTACTTGGCCAAGTGCTTGTTCTAGTGTATAAGGCCCACAATCAGGTTTCTCATCAAAGCTTAATAGATCAAATTTGCTCTACCCTTTCCTTGCATCATTGTTGTTCAGTGCTAGTCCATTCTGTGTACATAGCCCAATTCATAAGCTTTCCCAACCTTTCACAAATCAATCCTCAAACCATTCCAAGTGATTATAGCCTTGATGCTGGCACACAAGCCTTTTGGTGTACCACCATCCACAACCTTTCCACCTTCTCAATAAAAATAGGATCCTTTGTGAACTCGTAGTTATAGCTATTTTTGTTAACAATAGGTCCAAAGAACTTGTTGATTTCTTCCAAGGTAGTATCCCTAAGCATTTTCACTCGCTTTGGACTCAACCTTTCACAGCTCAAATCATATTTCTTGGCAATTTTTTTTATGGACATCAAGCCACCATTTCCAAGTTCAGTTATTACAACATACAAAGGAGTGGCAAAACTTGCCTTTTGTCCCTTGAAATGCACCTCACCCTCCTATTTTACTCATTTTACACTAATATTAGACTTTCCGTTACATGTGGGTGGGGCTTGGCAAGCCATCATTTCACCTCCTGTTGTCACTGACCACTCAATCTCAAATGAGTACTCTTGTACAAAACAACAAAACTACACACTTGACACTCAACAAAGAATGTGAAGTACACAATTTGAATATTGCCATGTTGAGCAACTCTGAGGATTTTCTATGCCACTTAGGTCAAAATGCCCACATTCTATGTCACGACTACCCCAGTCCCTATGTTAACATCCCCTAAATTTGAAATTCCCATGATTTTCCATGACATCTAGATGCCTATAGTGCCTACATTGTGATATAGGACTACCTATCATAGCTAGAAAAAATATGGTTCATATTAGACTAAGCTTTGGAATTTAATGGTTGTAATTTCTTAGATTGTACTAAACTTTTTCAATAAAGACTATTATGGATTCAAATTTTATTCAAAAGTGATCCACTCTAGTTTACAAATACCCACTACACCAACACCTTTTTCTTCGTTTTTGTCACTTGACTTTTGGATCTCCACAGGTTCTTGTGTTGTTGCACTAGTCCCTGTCACCACTCTTGTTCGCCTTTTGAAAATTCTTTTTTATAGCCTTTCCAATAGTGGTCTTGTTGTCTCCTCAATGTATTATGCACATTTAACTACTTCACCAAATTTTTTTCTGAATTGTTTCCCTTCCTGACACTTTGATGACAATGGTGATGCCAAGGGTGAAATCGTTTTCAATGGCACAATATTATAAATTGGTCTACCCGCTTGTCTCTCCAACTCAACCTAAAATTCCCTCTACCTTATAAGAACTTATGTTGTATAATGTTTTTCTTTAAGTTTTTTCAATTTCTCTCACTTTGTAATTTTTTGTGTTTTTAACTATTTTGCAAGTCTCTGCAAATTTTCAAGTGCATTCTCGTCACTCATGTTGCAACACACATTGAAAATCACAAAATTGTTTAGGAACAACTTTGAATGCTAAAAAATTCGACAACTAGACCCTTTTCCTATTTTTTCATTTAGGGCAACTTGCCATTTTACATTAATTGCTCATTTTTTTCAAGCACCTCATTCCTTTCATGATGGCTTCATTCTTGTACATCCACATGGAAATAGTTACTACCCATCAATTGCTCAGATACACTTTGATTTTCTTTATGCATCCAAATGACATCCTCACCATCTTCCACTTCATATTTCACCATCTTTGCCATGCATGTTGTAGTCTACTCCAACTCAGCCATATCGTCATCCAATTTATCAGTTGGGTCAGTTGATTTTGTTGGTGAGTCATCATATTCATCTGTGGTCCTAATCACCAATTTGTCATTATTAATCTATGGTCATCGTAATGCTACTTCATCATCCTCATCTTCATTTGTATTACTATCCTCTTGGACTCCTAGGTAGATGCACAATCAAGTGTCTCATTATAGTGACGAAATGATGTTTTTTTCATGGGCACCCTTCAATAAAATGCATATGGTGATTAATATGTACTTAGATTTTTTAATTGGGATTTGGATCTAAGATAAAAATTTCATTATGAAGAGAATTGTATGATTGTTTATTGATAAAAAACTCATTTGTTAGTAGTAATGGACTTTTGAAGTCAAAAAATATGGGCTTGTCATTTGATTAAACCATCACAAAATGGATATATATATATATATATATATATATATATATATATA
>Ga0116231_10000040_pt1 | contig 124662 bp, 94 predicted proteins | sample S1TSphgellanicum_2_FD_89695 | JGI IMG/M metagenome (GOLD analysis project Ga0116231, IMG submission 89695) | Host-associated microbial communities from peat moss isolated from Minnesota, USA - S1T2_Fd - Sphagnum magellanicum MG | ecosystem: Host-associated > Plants > Peat moss > Unclassified...
AAAAAAAAAAAAAAAAAAAAAGGAAAAGTACAGGAGGTCTGTGGGAGCAGGCCTTCTGGAGTGCATGAAAAGGGATTTGATTCAAATGAAGGAAGGTGTACATGTGATGAGCGAAAAGGTCAGTTGAAGATGAATGAATGAATCTTCCATGCAAGGATGTGCTTTCAAATACAAAAGAAGAAAACCTTAAGAGTGCTTCTTTACTCTTCTTCTGAAAGAGAACAAAAAGAAGAAGAAAAAGAAGAAGAAAACAAAAACAACAACAAGGTTTTGATTCTCCCCAAAAGAGAAGAAAAGAGAAGAAAACATAAACAAAGTTGTGGGTCTTCCCAATACGGAGCTGGAGAAGAAGAAGAAGAAGAAAACAACAACAAAATCAAGCAAGTGCATGCATACTCCAATGGCCATGGGATTTTGTTGTCAAATTACAAATTGGGAAGTTTAAAATAGCCTATGATGGAGATATACATATATAGAGATAAGCAAACTCAATCTCTCATAACTAAGAAATTAAGTGGGGGCCACAATGGAGGTCTCGATCGATGATGATGATGATGATGATGGTCATCATCATCATCATCATCATGTGTTGGAGCTTGGTTTGGAAATTTAGTGTTGGTGAAAATGATGATGATTGATGTGAGACAACTTGATGAGAGAGAGAGAGAGAGAAGAGTATGTGTTATGCTCCTTCTAACTCACTACTTTGTACAATGATGTATCTGTTTCACCTCATCTCTCCTTCAAATTATAGGCATACATGGGATGCACATGCCTCTTTGTTTGTTTGATGGCTGGCTTCTTGTTGTAAAGGTCCATAGTCCAATTATTTCTTCTTCTTTTTTTATTAAAAAAAATTGCTGGGTAGGTTTCAAAGGTTATCAATATCAAAAGAAATTGGGTGCCAGGTTTATCAAACCAAAATTTGGGTAATATTTCAAATAACTGGTTGAGAACCACTGGTTATATATATATAAATTTCAATGCCTTACGGTTATCAATATTAAAGTAGTTATAAAAATGATTATAACTGGCTGGTTGGTTATTGAGCTGGTTGGCTTGATAACAACCGGGTCGAGACTCAATAACTGACTCACACTGGTGCATACCCATTGTTGGTCTGATATATCAGGTTGAACCGGATATGAACCAGGATATGCTCCCTTGTAGCTCAAACCCTTACTCGCCCGGTCCATATCCAAGTTGTGCTGTTTTTATTAATTTCCTGAATTTATCAATTTAAAAAACCCGTGGGTAAGGGTCTGGTATATGGACCCTTGACCAACGGTTCTCAAAATATCAAATAGTCCATTGTAACCCTCAATTGACGGTTCTCAAAAAATCAAAGAACCGGTCAAAGAACCTACTAACCTAGAACTGCCCGTTCGTGAGCAAAACCTGTTTTACTTCTTTGAAAATTTTCAGAAACCCAAAACTGTATGGTTCTCAAAATGTAAGTAACAAAATTGAAGGGCAGCCCCAAAAAAATGGTGCATAGGTGCATACCTCCATACCTGCTGATTTGGTAGGGTTTCAAGTAAATCGTTAAATGGCAGAATCGATCGTCACTGTCCCATTCCGATATTCCAATAAACCCTAAACCTTTATGGTAGGGAATGTGCCTATAGGGGGATGCATTTCTGCCTCCTAGTGAGTGCCTAGATCCGGTTCTCTTGTCTCCCTCAGATCATTTAGGGTTTTCCAGCTTCTCGGATATTCATTTTTTTAAAAACTTCTTTCTTCAATTTCAATTTCAATTTTTTGGTTAATTTTGTGATGCTTCTTCTCAAGTGATGATCATCTATATAAGTGTATTTAGCCAAATTTGGCAATATTCAAAATATGAAAGTAAAAAAATCTTAAACACCCTTTCATAAATGCAGGCAATTGTGACAATGTTTTCACGATTCTTTTATTAAAAGTTCCTGATTTTAGGCAAAAAAATTTCAAGAAAGAAAATTTGTGTGAGAATATTTAGTTGCCCGAAACACTTTGCCCATTTTGGGCAAAGGCCGAAAAATTCACTACGAAACAAAAATCACCAGACCATATGGCAATTAATTGATTAACTTAGTTCAGAGTTCCAACAATAGTCTTGCTTCCCAGAAGGAATTTGAATTACGAGTTAGTTGAATTTCCCAATGGGGCAAAAGTTAACCTTCAACTACATATTAAGAGGTATTATAAATATATAAATAATAAGTATTGATATATTTATAAATTTTAGGTCTAGGTTTAGTTTTTGGGTTTAGGTTTTTTGGGTGGAAAATGAAGTGAGGAATTTCTAATTTCTATGCTGAATCGTAAATTTTCAAAACTAACAAAGAGTCTTCACATAAACGTGTATAACAAAGGCCCACAAAGGAAAGAAGTTTCTAGACAAATATTTCAATAAATGTAAAATAAATTTTCTCTCTATATTTCTTACAAAGGAATGAAGTTTTTAGAGGAAAAATATTTCAATAAATGTAAAATAAATTTTCTCTCTATATTTCTTACAAAGGAAAGGAGTTTTTAGACGAATATTTCAATAAAGGTAAAATAAATTTTCTCTCTATATTTCTTACAAAGGAAAGGAGTTTTTAGAGGAATATTTCAATAAAGGTAAAATAATTTTTCTCTCTATATTTCTTACAAAGGAAAGAAGTTTTTAGACGAATATTTCAATAAATGTAAAATAATTTTTCTCTCTATATTTCTTACAAAGGAAAGGAGTTTTTAGAGGAATATTTCAATAAAGGTAAAATAAATTTTCTCTCTGTATTTCTTACAAAGGAAAGAAGTTTTTAGAGGAATATTTCAATAAAGGTAAAATAAATTTTCTCTCTATATTTCTTACAAAGGAAAGAAGTTTTTAGAGGAAAAATATTTCAATAAACGTAAAATAATTTTTCTCTCTATATTTCTTACATGTTAGTACGGCATTTGCAATGAGGGATTGATGAGCTGCTCTTTTGAACTGTGAACTTACTTACTCCTCTGTAGCTGACTACAAATTTTTATTTTATTTTATTTTATTTTCCTTTCACTCAATTCTCTTTGATACGGATCTCAAGCTTCAGACAAAGAAATCGATAACAAATGGTAGGCAGGTCACCTTTGTTTGGGTCGATAGTATTGGACCCCAAACTGGAAAATTTGCAGTGTCGTAGGGATTGATTTCAAGTATGAAATCCTGGAGACAGAGATTTGTTTTTTGGGGAGTTTAAATTTTTTTATAAAAAGGGTTTATGAATTTTTTTTCAAAAATGAAATGAAATTAATGTTTTTTGCAGCACTCCTATGACTCAAGTAAGTAAGTAAGTAAGTTATGGCAAAACTTCCTCAACAAAGCTTTTCTGTTTTGTATAGGGATTTTGATATATTTGTCAGTCTTATCATAGAGAATGTCATGCCATCATCATATGAAGGGATTTTCATGACACAAGGATTCCATGGCATATTTTTCTCAATGTTATTGAATGTTTCCACAATTAACCTAAGCAATTATGGTGTTATTTATTTATTTTTAAATATTTTTTAAATATAAATTTTTACCCTATCGATCTTATAATTATAATGGTGCATTCACACTTGATGTTAAGTCAGTGTTAAATAAAAATCTAGGTGGCATCCCAGGTGGCACACAATGTCAAATGGGTGATAGCTTAATGTTAGGCGAATGTTAGCTGAACATAAAAAAATTACGGTAAGTAGGTTTAAGTCCTAAATGACTAGCATGATGTTATGGAACTCAACACTAGAGTCCCTAACACCAAGTGTGAACACACCTTTATTATATTATAATATTAGGGAGTGGCAAAGTGGAATCATCATAACAAGGGGATTCATGACATCATGGGGTTTTCGCCTGTTGTTTTCTTTTACATAACTGCCTGGAATTTAATTTAATTTATTTTCCAATTTTATTGAAATCCAGATGAAAAAGTTTATTTTTATCATTCTATATGCAAGTTTAGCTCTGATGATGTGTTCCGTCCTGCAAAATCTAGCCTTAAACTCCAACCCTAACATGAGAACACTAGGGGTTCTCAGGCAGCACGGGATGCTTGAGAGTGCAAAATCTAGCCTTAGACTCCAACCCTAACTTGAGGGACACTAAGGATTCTCAGGCAACACTGGATGGTGAAGAGTGCATAAACTAAACTAAACCTTCGCACTTTGCAAGGGGCAATGTAAAATGGAGCACACCTAGCTTGTTTTTAATGTAAATGGCAAGGGCCACAGTGCGACACACCCCTTGTTTATGCAACAGAGTGGTATGTATCTATGTGTGTGTGTGTGTGTGTGTGTGTGTCCAGTCCAGCATTCATATCATCATCAAAAGACATCAAATGTACTAATGAAAAGAAAGGGAGAGAGATATTATCACTTCAGTACCAGTCAGCTCTTGTACCACACTGGGTTAAACCCTAAACCCTAAACCTCGCACTCTTTCACTTGTAGTTCCATTTTTTTTCTCTTTGTTCTTCTTCTTTGTCTCAAGTTCGACATATTCCAAGTACTATTTCGAATGCAGATGGAGAATTTCAAAGATGTCCCCACAGACTCTCACATTTGCAGAGTAGTAGTGAAATAAGTCTCAAAGTGTCAGACCCATGTTGTTACAACAGTACTCTTTTAGTTCATCCAATCTCCTCCTCCTCCTCCTACTACTACTACTACTACTACTACTATTACATGATGTTTGTGTACAACAACAGTACATGATGCCGACTCTCAACTCTCAACCCTAATTGAAAACTGTTAATATCATGCATGAGATGTTCTTTTTTTTGTGAAAACATGAAGATGGGGGAATCCTATTGATGAATGGGAATGTCTGATGTGCTTGATCTCCAACCAACTTGACATTGGGTTTTACCTTGGTCACCTATCATGTAAAAAAATATGGTCCTTTAAGTAGTTACATAACAATGCCATGGTTGATTCTTGGTAATTTTTAGAAGAACTGTTGGATTTAGGGTTTAGAATTTCTTTTATGAAGTGAAAGGCCGTCTGGTTCTGAGTTTAGAGAATATTTTCAAAAATAAAAACTTATTGGTAACTTCAGGGTTGGGTTCAAATTTTTTTAGACTGCTAGTTCTTGAGTTAATGGCGGGTAAAGTTTAGGGTTTATGAGACATGTTGATTTTGCATTCAAGGCAAAGCCAATTTTTAGACCCATATTTGAGATAGTTCCAAGTTGAATGAAAATTTCAGGGTTTTGAATTTTATTTTAAAACATTGAAGCTGGAATCAATTTCAAAATAACAAGCTCATTCTCAAATAGTGGAGCTCAGAAGAATTTTGAGAGTTTTTGAGGATTTGGGTTGATTCATGAAATAGGGAGTGACCATGATAATACCATATTCTTGGGATAATTGACTAGTTGGAGTCGACAGACATGCATTTCTTCAACTAGATACTATGGTCGAGCGTGTTGATGATTGAGTTCAATCTAGAAAACTCAAACTGATTAAAAGAAACAATGGAAAATGTTCCATTCACAAAAAAAAAGTGTTTGGAAAATGAGATCAGATCTAGACTAATAAGGCTTTAGAACCCTAAAACTCAGATCTAATACCCTAAAACTCTAAACTCTAAACCTTATCTAAACCTAATACCTTAGCTGCTATCTAGACCCTATAAAGAATCTCTTAAGACCCATTAGGTCTAGTTCTAAGTTGAGGGTCTAGGTCCATGTAGACCCATCTGGTCTGGTTTGTAGACTTGGATTTGGACCTGGACCCAAACTTGAATCTGGCCAACATTGGTACATAGGTAGGAAAATAGGTGAGTATTAGGTATGTAGATGTACAAAGATTATTTAGTAAGGAGGCGAAGGCTATTGGGTTTTTAGTAGGTAGTAGGTAAACACAATGACTAAGCTAAGCATGATGGTTAGCTTGGGAACTGGGACACAATGGGAAAGTGTTTTCCTGTGCACCCACCATCCATCCCTCATGGTGCACCAGTGGCTGTTGGTTTCATTCTAGAAGGTAGGTAGGTAGGTAGAAACACAACAACCAAGCTAACCACCATGGTTAATTTGGGAACTGGAACCCAATGGAAAAGTGTTTTCCTGTCCACCCACCATCCATCCTCACTGTGCACCAGTGACCGTTGGTTCACCCTGGCCAGTTTAAGCTATTGCTTTGATTAGAACATCAGCTTAAGCCTTAAGGACCTTCGCATGAGCATGACCCTAAACCCTAAAACCCTAAACTCTGAAACCCTTGGCATGAGCATGACTCTCTCTCTATGAGTCTGTTGTGCAATATGTGTATTCCTCTTGTCATACAGTTCCATTTTCCGTCCATTGCATGGCACCACCATGCTGATGCCATGGCAATTTTACATGTCCACATTCTATATAGGCTTTGTCCCTCATCACTGGGTTTCTAAAATTCCAACAGGAATGTCCCATGGAGCATTGTGAGATCTTCTTCATTCATTTAGCCTTTCTTGCATAATACTTTAATTGTCATGTCTTCTTACTATACCTTTCCTTTTGGAATATATTGACAAGGAGCATTCTTACTATGCCTTTGTTTTTGGAATACATTGATCACAGTGCCTTCTTAGCGTGCCCTTTCTTTTTGCAACACTTCGATCACAGTAGAATTATCTGTAAAGTCTCGCAATTAGGGGGTGAAAACAGCCAGTTTCAGCATAATAGGCCATCAAACGCAGAACTGAGAATGAAAATTTTACAAAGCAAAACATAGTGAACGGGACCTAAACTAGTTTTTCCCCCAATTTTGGTGGTAAACTGAGTTTCATCCTGTTTTTTCCTTTTTCCTGAGCGCCTCCACTGCTGCTACATATATTTTCACTGCTCCTACGTGTACAACTACTATAATTAGTCTCGAACCTTGTGCATTAAATGCTGAGTTTCAGCATTTCATTTTGAGATTTAATAAAATATCCTTACTTTGCAGATACCACTGAAAGAAGGGATAGGGGGTGAAAACAGGCCCAAAGACAGGGTGAAGACAGGGTGGTGACTTTAGGGATGCCTTTCTTTTCATGATTACATTGATCATAATGTCTTTCTTTTTGGAACACATTGAAAATGGATGTACTGCATGCAAAAACAGATGAATGTTGCAGCATAATCTACTGTTCAGAGGTTTTTCACCCCTTGGCTCAATGTGGTTGGTCCTCAACCTACTTTTCACCCACCATAACCTTTGCCATGATTTTCAGTTCCTACTGACATTCCTACCTAGCAACCTGGTAACCCTCATGTGAATGAATAAAAATAACAACATAACCCTCATGTGAATGGATGAAAAAATAAATCATCTAGATATGCACTTGGTTCTGTCCATCTAGTCACCGGAGACACTTAGTCAGTCATCCATTGACAGGACGATTTCGATTTTGGTGAGCAAGTCTCAAACCTCTAAATGGTAGATTATGTATGATAACCAGCTTGCGGTCACTCACCGTACACCAGAAAACTACTTTGATGCTGGTGCACCTCAGCTATTTTCTGTAACAAGGGATCTCTCAATGGTTAACCTAGTCCATACTCGTCTTCTTGAAAGTGCATCAAAATAGTCCGGAGCAAATGTCCTAAGTCCTATTTTGTGAGGACGGTTATGATCACAAAATCCCATCTCCTCTGGAACCCATTTTTGTTGTTGGAACTTCCCCCCTCCACTCAACCTGACCCAACCCAACCCAACCCAACCCAACCCCATACAATGTATAATATCATGGCCTGCAACACTCGGTTGTTACCTAGGAGACACAAAGCAGAAGGCTCTTTTGGCAGTAGTGTGTGGAGCTGCTCGCAAATGGTGAGAAAAATGGGTTGGTCAGACTGCACACTTTCTTTGGTTTTGGGACTTTCGCATGAATGAAATAATATTCATGTTTGTGGTGGAGATCCAGCAAAGATGGGCATTATAAGTTTTAAGAGTAAATAAAATAAAAGAGTTAAGTAGATTACACTACATTAATTTACTCTACATTACATTTGTTTATTTATATACACGTCTGTCTTCAGACATTTCTCTATAAGGAGTCCGGACTCCGTGGACACACACACACAAAGGGATTTATCTTATCAGCTTAGCTTTGCTTGCCGGTGAAGCTAATGGCAAGATGGATTCAATGGTCTCTTTGGTGATATTCTTGTGAAGAAATTTGTGTACTTTGGCAGCCCAAACTATATATTGAACACAACAGATCCAATCTATTCAATCACAAGTACAAAAGTACTATGCTGGTGCTATATGATGATCCACCTTGATGGGGCCAAAGAGAGAGAGAGAGAGAGAAATGAAAACCTATCAGCCATGATGATAAGTGCTACATAAATTAATATTTCTTTTGCAAGGGGGAAAAACAAATTGGGCGATTCTTCCTTCTTTACCATGAATGAATGAGAGAGACCTAAATTGTTTGTTACCATAAGAGACCCAAATCCTTTGTTACCACCAATGAATTGGAGAGACCCAAATCTTTTGTTACCACCAATGAATTGGAGAGACCCAAATCCTTTGTTACCACCAATGACTTGGGGAGACCCAAATCTTTTGTTTATCACCAATGAATTGGAGAGACCCAAATCCTTTGTTACCACCAATGAATTTGAGATATCCAAATCCTTTATTGCCCATAAATGAAATTGGTGAGACCCAAATCCTTTGTTACCATTCATGAAAGTGTAGAGAGCCCAAAACCTTGAAGTTGAAGAGTTGCAAGGAATTACTCAACCTTTTTTTGCTTCACCCTTTTCATTCTTTCCAACCCTATGTGGTGAAAACAAATTTCATGGTCATTATATAGGCAAAGTACATCTACTCCTAGTTTGGAAAAATGGTACATATGTGTGCATGTTTTTATGGGGGATCATTTGACAATGACCAATTCAAGAATGGAGATTAGAATTGTGGGATGCAATGTAGCAATCATTTTGAGTTATGGTGAGTCATGATGACTTTTCTTTTTTTTCCCACCTTGGTTAATTTGTGTGTTATTTGGGACTAAAACTAAAATCCTATTGGGATCCTCTCTTGTGGGACCTGCTATGGTGGGTAGCAAGGGATATTTCACCCTTGAAAAACTTGGAGAACCCATTTCATACCAATACATGTGCATTTCACCATCCATAGAAATTTCCCAAACCTTTTTCATCAAAAAATACATATTGAAACATTTCATCAAGTTTTTTTTTAGTATTTGAATGATCCTCCATTATTGAATATACTATTTTATTTTTTGTTGCATACTTAACATGTTATGGAATGGGTGTTTCAAGCTTTGGATTCGTACAAAGGCTCCCACAAAAAAATTCATTGAGAATTTAGACTTTGAAGGGTGACCCAAAAAAGTTTTCAAAAGGGACATGCACCAATCGATTTGGCTCTGCAACATTCATTACATTGCATTAATGTTTCTATGAATGCCAATGAAATGTCACACTTGAAGTTACTAGAGGATTTTTATAGGTTATTAAGATAGAAATCATTAGAACTTTTGTCTTAAGGTAATGCAAATTGCAAATTGTTTGTAAATATTGAAAATAATTTGTAATTGATTATAACATCAAAATGGGTTAATAGAAGTGGAATTTGTAAATAAGATTCATCATAAATTATAAGTGAAAAGATGGATGGATATGGGTTCAATAAATAATTGTCTTTATGGGCTTTATGTTTGATAATCTTTTGATTATGGACTTCCTTGGACTCATGAATGATTTAGTTAATTATTATGGATTAAGCATGATAAAAGCCAATTACTTGGACTTGACTAAATTGTAGGAAAATAAGTTTTAAATAATTTAATGATTCATTCATAGAAGGATGATACTTCAAAAGATTAATATGTAGCAAAATGCTATTGGTTTGAAGTTGATTAATGATGATATTTAAATAGATGTAGATAAATGAGGTTGATAATTCATCCATTCCTTTCTTAAATATTTAAAAGGTTTGTAGGTGGAATTTCAAGTTATTTTCTTTTCATGATTTCATGTTGCTAGTTTGTTATTAAGCTTGGGGACAAGTTATTTTGTCTAATGAGCCTAGGTTGCAATAAATTTGTGTCATTTCAATTTTAGAAAAGTTCACCATGGCAAAGTTATGTGTTTTTGATAAGTGGTTCATGTAAGGTGAGGTCTTTAAGCATGTATGATGAGCTTTCCATTGGGTGTAGCTATCGCAACCCTAACCTTGGGCTCACGACCAAGGCAAGGGCTAGCAAAGGTGTGGGCCAAGAGTGAATCCCACGAATCACATCTCATGGTTTCGAGAGTGTAGAAAAGTGTGAGGGAATGAATCCCCACACTCCTAAGTGAGCTCCCACTTTGGGAATTGGATTCCCGATGGACTCCCGAATTTTTAGAGGGCGATTACAAGGGTCAAAACTCATTGGATTGAAGATTTCTTTATATTGTTTAACAACTTTTGAAACTTAGATGTCTAAAATGTGCTTGCATGACCCATTTCGGCACTTACAACATAAGTTATGACCAAAGAAAGGCCGGGAGTCAAATTGCCAATTTGACTCCCGACCATTAAAAGTCAAGAATCGCCTTGATTTTCTTGCATGCAAGTGGCATGGCACATACCATTGAAAAGATCTAGACAAGGGCTACAACTTTTTATTATACATCACCTCAATTGAAGGTCTTCACACAAAATTATGGGCCTCCAAAGTCGCGGGAGTCCCACTTTCGGAAATTTCGAGACTCCAACTTGGGAGTCCCGGGACAAAATGACATTTTGGTGTTGGCCCTATGGCCAGGCACATAGAATACTATAAGGGGGAAGGTGGTGGTTTCCCCCAAGTTTGGGTCGTGGTGAATTTTGTGAATCCGTGTTTGCCCGTGGCTTGTCCATGCACTAAAAATGTTTTAACTACACACTAACCAACTTGTTTAGTTTGTGCAGGTATGTGTGAGTAATTGAAATTCTTTTCACTCTTCTTAATCCCCATCCCAAAACTCCAGTGCGCCCTTTTACCCCAAAGTGCTATGAGCAAATGAATGTGCCCAACTCTTTATCCTTCCATTGTTTTCACCTTATACTCACATTTGAGTCTATGAAAGAGCTTGGGAGTGCGTTAGTAGCCCACACAAAAACCAAATTTTAAGCACATGGGTGATTTTAGCCCAAAAATATGTAAGTTCATTTCTTGTATTATGAATGTTTTTTATGATGTGTGTGCATATTGCACAAGAATTTAATTTTTGTAACATACCTATATGCTAATAAAAATTTAATTAAAAATTAACTTTGATATGTCTAGATTACTAAGTTGCATTACATAACCACATCACATTTTGAAGGTGTACTTAAATATTTTGGATAAATATGTATTAATGTTCATGGAATTTAATTATTAATGTAGTTGAAAATGAGGAACTAACATAGTTAGGGAATTTTTTTTATAGCAAACAAAAACTATAGATAACAATTGAGAAATCCATTTTTTTCTATAAATGAAGGGTGCGTGGGGCTTAAATTTTGAAGATTTTATTTTCAAGGGCATGAAAGAATACATGGAAAATGTCAACCATTTATATGTTAATTCGTTGAATTAATGGTGGTTCAATGTTTAGTGTATTTCATTAAATTAAAACCAATGTTGGATTAATATTTACTTTTCAGCACATTCAATGGTCATGACTATAAAGCCACTAAGTAGAATCCATGAATCCATGAATGGAGTATGGAATTCTACAAATCAAAAATCGACAATTTATATTGAATCATTATAAAAAAATAAGGTGATTTACAACTGGGCTTGCAATTGTGTTTTTGAATTACAATGACCAATTGCAACTCAATGTAATTTTATGCCATGAGTGCTATTGGACAAGTTGTAAGAATTGTAGCAGATGTAATTCACCATATTTGTGTGCAACACATGCAACTCCCTTGGAATTTCACAAAAATAATTATTGTACATTTGCAATGTAATTATTATGCAACTATAATTACAATCTCATGTTGACATTGCATTTCATCCATCCACGATGATGAACTCTGTTCATTTTTGTGGCAACTCTTTTGCAATTATAGGTGCAATGAGAACATATTATGAAATGGAATTACATTTCCACTTGGTGATAACTAATTTTGCACATTGTAGTATATGTTTGTAGTTATATAGGCTCACCACATGGTGATTATTTTGAAATTAAAACTATGGACATCTATTGTTGAATGATTATTAAGAAACTTCTTCCTTTCACCATTGTTGTACATTAGTTGTTTTGTTGTTGTCATGTAGTTGTCTTGTACATTTGACCCTTAAAATAATAGGCAAGTTGAAAATTACATTGTTGAAGAACTATACAAACTTACAATTATGTAACTTTTTCAAAACAACTATAGTGTTGCTACTATAGTAATATTTAATAACCACATTTGTAACATAAAATAACATATTCACAACTAAAATAAAACCATTGTGTTCACTATAGTTGTTATGGAGTTGAAATATTAAAAGGGGCAATGATTAAACTATTATGTAATAATTAACTGGTGGGGATATCACAACTAAAAAACAATATCATGTTCATATATTTGTATTCCCTAACAATGGACAACTATTTACAATTGGATGCTACCTTATCATGTCATGTATAGTTGTCCAACAATTGTTTAAAATTACAAATTACCACAAAGTGGCAACTACTTGTAACTTAGAAACAATGATGGTGGCCATTTCAAAGCAATTGAACACCAACCAATGTTTTCTTCAATTAAAACTATGTGCATACTATGTACCATTAGTTTGCAACTTAATATATTTGATCATTATATATAAACATGATATTGATATGAAATTGTATGCATTAACATTCAAGGTTGGAAAGTACATTATAAGAACATTTAAAATATCCTTCTTTCAAATGAAATACAATTCAAGACTACAAATTCAAATATAATGCCCAAACTACTTATGGCAAAGGTTTTCCTCTTCCCATACAAAGGGTCATTACAAAAATGATAAACCACAACAATCAAATATTGTTGTTTAAAACTTTTAGATTGTATTTCCATTTTGTAAGATGTTTTCTCCTATTTTGTTGAAACTTGAAATGGGACTTGAACCACAATTTTTTGACTTCCACTTTGTTTACTTAAAATCTACCATATTATAATAGTTAGTGTCACATGTGAAAAATAGTCAATAACATATATATAAAATGATAATGTGGAAGATATCTAGACATTCATATTTTAACATGTTTGAAACTATTTTACAACTATACTAAAACTAATTTTGTTTTAACAAGCGATATACATGACACATTGTGACTACATTGCAACAACATTAACACAATGCTACTACAATGCCATTATATTAACATAATGTGACAAAAATGCCACAAAAAACATGTGCAACTATAATATAGATTAAACTACAACCTACATTCATAGACATTGATGGTTTTTCAAAATATTTGCATCACATAATTGGAGTATCTAGATTAGACTTACCATATTTGGTCTCGTACTTCACTTTTATTATTTAAACATTTGTCTTGCATGTATTGCTTTGACACAATAAACAACACATTTAGTTCAACATAATTATTAGTACGCTAGCAAAATCGTATAACATCATAATTTAACTATATATTTTCATAAAAAACCATCATTTTATTTTTGAAAAAACCTTACCTTTTATGTACTACTTTGATTTTAATAGATTCAAGCATTATCAACGAAACATTATATAAAAAAAAAGAAATAAAAGAATGAAAGTTAGAATAAATGCACAAAGTAACATGTGTATTTGAACAAACTAATTTTGCTTCAATTCCACCTTTCAACCCAAAATCCAAATGTTCAAACACAAAAAAATTCACCACATGATTATCATCGCAAAAAAAATCACCCCTCTCAAGTCCCTCACCATTATAAGTAGCACCAAGTACAAGTCAACTTCTAAACAAAATGCATGTTTTCTTCACACCATTTTTCTTTGATGCAAATAACTAAAAGAACATGAATGGTGCACCTTCAAATATTCAAGTTTTAAAAATGAATTCAATATAACTTGCAACAACCTTTAATCTCTAAAATATAAATTGAAAGCTCGAAAAGGTAGAAATAAATTAAGTTATGTAACACATGATAGTTCTATCACCAAAAACCAAGTTGTTAATGGGACTTGTACTTGTTTCCAACCAAGGTTCTTGAAGACCTTTTTAATTTAAGAAACAAGTTGAGTTAATTAGCAATAGGTACATTCAAAATAAAATTCATAATTTTATGTATGAATCAAAACTCCAAATGAAAAATGTATTCAAATTGCAAAATCCCAAAATAGATTTGAAAGCAAAAAATAAATAAATTCCATTACAAGTTTGAAAAAAAGAATAGAAGTTTAATTCTCTCCTTTTCTTTCTCTATTTTCCCCTTTATATACATGTTAATTTCAAAATAAACTATCTAATTCAAACCATTTAAACAATAACTAGCTACTATAAACATAAACATTCCAAAAACTAACTACTTGTTTACAACTACATGCATGTTCTATTGACAACCTACTCTGCTAATCTACATGTTAACTACCTATTGACCTACCACGTCTTATCACTTGTTACAAACAAAATATGGGTAACATTATCCCCCTTTAACATTATATTTTGTTTTCAAAATACTAGCTTTAAATCTAAGCAACAGTTTTAACTACTTTAGTAGGTTGTTTTGTAGTTTCCTTAATTCGTTTAATACCAATTTCCTCCACATGTTCAACATTGCTCATGAATGGGGTATCGATTTTTGCTATAGACACAAGTTGAATAGGTGTGTTGATGAAGGTTGATGTTGGCATAACAAATATTTTGATGCATGTGGTGTGATGGAAATCAAAGTAATCTTTGAACCTACACCTATCTAATGTGGGGTCAAGGATACAATAACAAATTATAGTACCTTTAATGGCTTTATTCTACTACTAACCACTAGTGATGGGGTAACAATAGGTACAACAATAATGATTATAGATAAAGGAAGAGGTTTGAATTTTTAATCGGTTCCTTATCTAATTGGACTAGTTAGTGTAATTGTCGCAATAGATTATTCACCTAGATCCCAAGGTTGATGATGTTGCAACTGTTGTTTTTGTGTTGACCTCCAATTTGTAGATGCAAAGGTGTGTGAGATGTACATGAAATCTATAAATGTAGTATGATAAACTTGTAGTTCTAGCTGATAGAATTGTTCATTACTTTAAACTAACTCCATGTTTTCCTAGATTTGCTCCTTTGCAAATTCTTGTATTGTTTGCCACCATTCCTTCCATTTTGGATTCTTGTTTTGCAAAGCTTGATTTTGGACCTTTGAACAAAGTATTATTCGACAACAACTCTTAAAACTCCTTCAACTTGTTATGCATCCAAATAGGTAAGGCTTGGTTGGTTTGTTTAATTGTACCTTTTTTAGTTCATATTGCCCCTTCAAATCATAGACTTGAACATGCAAGGTTTGAGTTTGCTTTTCCAATTTGATATTGGTTATAAAAAGTTCTTTCTATTATTGATGGGTATGCTCCAAATTAGTTATGATCTTTTCTTATTCCACATTAGATTGTTTCATCTTGGAGTAATCTTTAGTAATTTGGTTATGTTCGATTTGGAATGTATTAATGTCATTCCAATTCTTCTAATTAAACTAATTTAGGTTATTATACTTTTGTTGTAGGTTTTTTGTTATCTTCGTAGCTTGCTTAGCTTGAGTCACCCTCAAGGTCAGGTTATCATTTTCAGCTTAGACCTTAGCTATTTGCCTTTTGATTGCAACCAATTCCTTCTCTTAATTCTTCAAGGTTATTAAATCGTGGTCAATTTTAAACTATGGGTTTGTAACATACTACCTATTTCTTGTAAGTTTTTCTTGGTTTGATCAAACTAAACACGTATTTTAGTGAATCCTTCCAAGGTTTTTGACTAGGTGTTAACATTTTGAGCATTTCATGCAAAGAACACAATAATATGCCTCAAGGTTTATGTAGAAGTAATAGAGATTAAGGTTTTTTAAATGGTTGAAAATTGTGGGCTTTGTAGGTTGGTGGATCCAACTATAGGTTGTTTGAATAGAGTTACCTTAGAAGCAAGTTTTATAATCTTTGCAAGTTGAACTATAGGTTTAGGAACAAGTAAGAGGGTTTGAGGAACTTCAAGAATTTATTCTATATTGGTCTCATGTTCTTCCTCAAAATTTACCAAATATTTTTTGGTTGTGTCTCTTTTTCATTCCCACAACTAACTTTTTAATTGTTGTTTCTTCATCCTCTTCTAATTCAATAATCAAAACTTGTGCATAGGTTTGTGTTTTCTTTTAGTTGGAAGATTAGTTGATTTAAAATTTAACCTATAGTGTTGGTGGTTTTGTATGGGTCTTCAATTGGTGTGATTAGCATACAAGTAATGGCAAAGCAGTTGCAAATCCCACATGCCTTCTCTCCTTCAAAAATTGCTCCTTGGTCACAAGCTTAAGTGAAAACTCTCACTTTTCAACAACATGTTTGCACTTTGAGTTTACTTGTTGATTGCACAAGTTCATCATGAGATGTTGTTCTTAGTGAAATCACTCTAGCCAAAGGAAACCACTTCCTTAGCAAAATTTATAAATGACCAATCTTGAATAACATGTTACAATCTTATTATTACCAAGTGCTAAATTGGTTATAATCTTCTTTTGGTAGTATGTCTATTGGGTGAATTTGATTAACATTTGAATAAGCTCAATAAAACACCAATTTATTTTATGGGCTCTATTTGTTAAATCAAATGAGATGGCAACCTTATTGTTAAAATAAGACAACCACTTTTTTTGGTATATGATCTACAATATGGCTACAAATCAAAGATGAAATTCCTTGTGAATAATAATTACATTTCACTATTCATTTTTGACAAAGTCATTGGTGCCCCATAGTTTTATGCAAAACAATTTAAACTTCTTTGACTGATGCATTTGCATATTAATGAACTACTCCTTCAAAAGAAATGCCAAGTTGTTCATGAATTAATAATTGGTCAATGAGGATTTTCTTTCCTTGTATTTGAACTTGGATGCTCCCATCTTTTATAGCCTTTGATGTTCACAAAACTTCCTTCAAGATGTTTTTTCTTGGAGTAGTCCACTAGATGTTAAAAAGCCTTTCCAAATCGGCTTGTTTCACCAATTTGTGCTAAACAAGTTCCATTTTAATCCACTACAACATCCTCCAAACCTCCTTTGCATTAAGCACCTAGTTTTTTCTTGCAGGTTTGTTAGACACAACCAACTCCTCAACAATAACTCTCCCCATTCTTTTCATCATGAACTTCACACAAAATCTAGGGGTATAATTACTCTCAACAATTCTTTCTGGAAAGGTTCTTCAAAGAAGGCTTCTATAACATGTTCATTTGTAAATGGTTGTTGCAACTCCTCTTCTTCTTTGAATTTTTGCTCAAGTGCTTCTTATGGCTACTCCTCAACAACAAGTTAGTGACCAAGGATCTCTTGCTCCTCTTCTAAGTTTGAAATTAGTATAACCAATGTTGGAGTGTTGGTTCTCAAAAGTCATCAAAGGAAGTACAAAACCACTTCAAGCTCCTTGTTTAACTTTGATTTTGCTCATGTTGCTCCAAAGTTCTTTCCTCTTTTTTTCTTAGTGCTTGTGAAACCAATGGTTCAATGTAAATGGTTCATGGGAGCCACACTTGTTCTAATATCTATTTCTTAATTTTCTCACTTCTTGCGTTCTAATATTTTTTTATCAAGTTATTTTTCTTTGGCATTTCTTTTCAATTTTTCAAAAGCACTCTCACTTATTGCCTCAAGTCTCACTTTAATGAAAAGAAAGGTCCCAAAAGATGTGCTAAGAAGTACATAACATTTTTTTATATTATTCTATCAATCGATAAAGGTTTTGTGGTTGTGAAGAGACATGTCATTTACCTTGGGTTATAAACCCAATAAATCACCTACATTCACTAGTAGAACCCCCCACCTTTTACAACTATGTTTTCAACTACATCTTGATTATAAAACATAGTTGAAAGTAATAAAAACAATTGCAAAATAATTTTTGCAACTGAAATATATTTTTTTCAACTACAAACCAAAAAAGTTAACAAGTACAAGTCAACAATGACATTCCAATTGAAAAAATTCGCCATGTGTCAACACCACATCAATAGCCATCATTAACCATTTAGTTGCAAATTATCTTACCAACTTAGTCATAAGATGTTGTCAACTTCCCTCGACTAATGGATGAACTTCATCTTCTAATTATGTATGATGTCAACAAAAATATTTAATTGTAATTTCAACGACATTTCAACTATGTGTCTCGAATGTTTAACCAATGATGTGGTGACATGTGGCACACCCAAAATAGTCCAACATTGATTAGCCATAGTAAAAATTAAATCGAAAGGTAAACTATGTTACAATTATGATGGTTAATGCATTTGGCCAATGGTGGGATGACACATGTATAATGATTTTATAAGGTTTGGCATGAACAAATAATTAAATGACATGTGGCATAACCTAGGCCTATCTATGTATATGGTGCCTAATCATAGACAAACATTTAATTACCTAGGCAAGGGCTAGGATTAAACATGGCCCCTAGCTTGTCTAATTTTAGATTAAAGTTAAACCTAGGCACCTAAGCTAGGCCTAGACATAAGTAGCCACTTAACTTAAGCTAGGGCTAAACCTAAGCATTAGGTTAAGCCTAAACCTAAATCACAAATAAAGTCTTATTTTATTTAACTTATCCTCTAAGGTTGAACCTTTTTCATTGGCTCATCCCAAATGGCTATTACATTTTCATGTTTATTTAAATTCTCCATCATCCTAATGCACTTGTTAATATATAGTTTGGATTATTTACATGCAAGCCAAACAATATCGGACAAACATTTTAGTTGCCACCTTGGGAAGACAAGCTTAAAAACACACATAGGCCTACAACTAAACAATTTTAAATCTTTCTCATTCCTTGTCCGATTTGAATGATGTAAAAAGCTACGTGAACACCAATGTAAGCTACATTATCTATTTAAGCTCTAGAAGCAAAGGAGCAACATAGAAGAAGCATAAAACATGTAAAAATCAGATAATGTGTTTTTTCAAAAATGACCCTTTATTTTTAAAATGTCATATCTTTTTCATTTCTTATTCATTTCGCATGATCTAAAGAGCTATGGATGCACCAAGCTAAGTTTTACATTACTTCTTCAAGCTTCAAAGGCAAAGGATGACCAAAAAAGAACCACAAAGAGAATTCATGCACTAAATTTTAATGTGTGAATTAGCCCTCTAACCAAACACTTCCCTACCTACATTCAATGCATGTATCTTCTTCATTTTTTATCTATTTTGAGTGATCGAAGTGGCCATGGGTGTGCCAAGTCAAGTTTTAAAACATCACTTTGAGCTTGAAGAGCAAAGGAAAAATGAATTGCGATTCAAAATACTTCAATAGTTTCAGTGTATGGTGGTCGACTAGTTTACCCTAATTGGAACCTTGTGATAATGTAATTGCAACTTAATTAGTTGCATCCTTGTTGCAACTAAGTTACAACCTAGTTTTAATTTAATTAAACCTAGAGCTGAATTAATAGTTTACCTAGTCTATGTTTGTTTTTTATGCTACTTACATGAAGTAAATATTTAGCAACAAATTTATAATCAAATTAAAATTATTTTAAGAAAATTATTATTATTTATCAAAATGTTATTATTTATTAACATCTCATTAGATATAATAAAGTTATATATTAGAAAGAGTATTATTAATATACATGAATATTTAATAAATTATTATACTTATAAAATGTAATTATAAATACTATTGTAGTTAATTTAAACTAAGTTTTTATTTAAATATTATTATTTGTATTGTTAACTAACTTGTAATTAACTATTATATATTATTATAATATACATTGAGTAAAGACAAAATATAATAAAAATATCAAGGTAAATATAATACTACTAAAATAAAAATATTTTTTGAAATTATAAATTTTTTTATTAAATGTTCGTATTAACTATGCCAATTATTATTAATATTTGTTATCAAATAAATTGATAGTGAAATAAATAATTTTAAAATATATTCAAACCTATAGGAACATTAAATTTAATCCAATAATAATTACAACACATTAGTTAAACATTAAACAAATTACTATTAAAGAATTACTAGATTAATTCTAAATAATTATGTTTGATTACTTATGTTGTAAATGAAAAATTACATTACATAGAAATAAACTATTATTACATGTGTTGAACATAATGTTATTAAATTGTACTTCAATACACATTATTTTATACTTATACTTCAATTTATTAAAAAAATATTTATATTCAAATGAAAAAACTATTGCGTAGTACAAAATCTTTCATTTTTATAGATAGAAGTTACAAGTAATTTGAGTTTAATGAATTTTGATCATAATTTTTAATAAACATTAAGCTATCACATGAAAAGAAATGAATAAAAATTAGGAATCCCTAATTATATATCATTATTTGATATGTCCTAAAATAAATTTGGTCTACATAAACATCAAATATTACATGGATGAACATGTACAAGCTTAAATTATTAATTCATATTCAAGAAAATTTATTCAAAATTTATATGCATGCAAAATATATCACACATAACTTATTCATTTATACACATTAATTTTACATGTAATTTAATGTTGTCATAAAGTCATGACCAACATTTATCAGTCTAGCATAAATATTAACTTATGTCATATGTATAAAAACAAAGTCACATATTAGTTGTTTAGTTGAGTTGAGAGATAATTGCAACAAAGTTGCAAATGAAATTGTATTTCATGCATCCATTCAAATTCATTTTATCATCCATGAATGTGTTGATGGTGCCACCAAAATAGTTGAACATTAATTAATGTGCCAATTGGAAAACCTTTAGTCAATACATGTTTTTCATTATTTATTAACATAGTAGACATTTCAACTTGGAGACATTGTTGATGCTTGGAATATTCAATGGAATATTCAGCAAAATACCATTTAGTTGAAAACTACTTTCAACTATATACCAATTCAATTGATGAGTTGACTTAATTGGTAATTGTCATTATTCTATTTCAAAATTAAAAAATTCCAATTGCAATGTAGTTGCAAATCACATTTAGTTGAAAACTTTTTGGTTAAAGAGGGGGTTTTTTTACTAGTGATTCAAACCAAAAGGTATGTTGTTTTGAAAAATGTAATAGCTTCAACATGTATTGGTTTTAAAACCTCATTTTCAATAAATTCTTCAATGGTTAGTTACTAGGGTTTGCAAATATAGGTTTTAATGTGCTATCATCAATGAATTTGTAAGGTTTTGATGTATTAATGTATACTAAAATTGGGTTAGGATCAAATTTATCAATAGTGACTGGAGCAAAATTGTATTATTAGGCAAACACTATTGTGTATCCTATAAGGTCCAAACCACTTTCTTTGAAATTTAGGGGTATGTGGTATAAAACCCCTATAAATGATAAGACAAGTCCCCAAATTGGAACTTGGTTTCAATGTACCAATTTTATAACCATAATGACATGTTCCATTAATTGGCAACAATTAGGTCTTGTGCTTATTGAAGTAATTGGTCATCCCATAGTTTTTTTAACTTTGATAAATGGCTAGTTAGTATTCGGATATGTGTTGGATATGTGTGTTCTCTAGGTCTAAATGGTAGTAAATATTTTACGTTAATAATAATGGATGTAATCCATAAACAAATTGAAAGGTTGTGTGACTGATTCCAACTTTGTATGTGGTTTGGTATAAGAAACATTGTGGGCAAGTGCTTGTCCAAGTCATTTCAGTTTTCATTAACTAGTTTAATTAGTTTGCTTCCAAAAAACTTGTTATTAGATTCAACTTCATCGTTTCCTTATGGATAGTAAACAATAGAATGATTGGGTGTTTCAGGATAAAATGGTTAGTAAGGTATTTGATGGCATCATTGATAAAATTTGTACCTTGGTCAATGGCAATTGTCAATGGACATCCAAACCAGATGAAAATGTGTTCATACAACAACTTAGTAATCACAACAATAATATTGATGCAGATTGTTGGTGCTTCCCCCCACTTTGTTGCATAATCAATGGCTATTAAAATGTACCTATTTATTGAAAGTTTGATTGCAGGTTTCATTGGTCCAATGAAATTGAAACCCTTGAAATGGTTTTTCAAATAAAATGGTAACTAGTTTCATTAGGTTTTGCATCAACATGTTGCCTATTTATTGACATTGATCACAAATTATGTTGTATTCATGAACATTTTGATTTAATGGGCCAGTAATAACTAAAATCCAAGATTTTTTGCATAGTGATGTTAGAGAAAAAATGTCCTACAACTCCTCCATGGAGATTTTGCAGCAATGTGGGTACCTACTCTAGTTACAAGACTTGGTGAAACTTATCATCTTGTCCAAATCAATATTGTATTCCTTTTCAAAGTATAAAAGGTTATCTCTCTAGGTTAAATATTGTCTCTGTAAGGTAGTAAATCTCTTTAGCATCACTCCCTCTAACACAAACTCATAAACTTTTTATAACCATTCATGTTGTAATGTGAACATGTGAACATGTGAACATCGTTAGTTTGATTAGGTATTGCAATAAGTTTAGAATTATTGCTCAAGGCATCTGCCATTAGGTAAGATCTACCAAGTTTATACACAATCTTGAAATTTTACTTAAAAAACAACAATAGCCATCCAACTCATTTGCACAAACATGTGGCTTGTTAATTGAATAAACTAAAACCATATAATGAACATAAAATATAAACATGTTATCTAACAAATAATGTATAAACTTGTGTAAGGAATAGACCATAATTAAAGCCTCTTTCTCAATAGTAGTGTAATTTTTCTCAACGAACTTCAATAGTTTGGAAGAATACATAACTGGTTGATTAAATTTACTAATTAGATTCTAGGTATGTATCACTCCTGCTATTAGTTGAGCTTTGTCAATGTGAACTTGAAATTCCAATTCCTAATTGGGATTTATTAAAATGGAAGCCGAAATCTACTAGTTTTTAATATCTTCCCAAATGGTTTGACATTCGACTTTGCATTCAAATACTTCAAATTTCTTTAAATTTTTTGTAATAAGAACTATAATAAAGCCAAAAAAAATTATGAAACACTTGTAGAATTGGGCCATTCCATTGAACACTTGGATCTTTTCAGGTGTGGTGGGTATAGGCATTTTGAACATAACCTCTATTTTCTTAAGATTTGGAATCTGTTTAACTTCTTTAAAAATTATAAATCTTGAAATAGTTCCAAAATAGACCATGAATGCACACTTCTTTGGATTGAAACTAATGTTAAACTCTTTACACTTATGGAAACACTTATTGCATTTCTCTATATGGGTAAACAAGTTAGTGACAATAATAAAGTCATTTAAAAATATCTTTATGAATAAATCAATGTACTCACATAAAGTTGTGTAACTATCTTTTGATAAGTAAGTAGTTTGTGTTTTGACCCTAAAATGCCTCACAATCCATACAAAAGTGTGAACCCTACCAACACATCTATGCATGGTAGTTATAATTTTCAAGAATTGCATTAGGGATATTTGGGTGTGATAAGGTTATTAAAGGTTTTTTGATGATTTCAAGTTAGAATGGGTAGTGATGGGTGTGCATGGTCATTAGGGGTTGTTATTTTGGTTTGAAATTCAATATTAGATGAATGAGGGGGATGGTTAAACCTATTTTTTGATCAAAGCTTATAATCATAGTTTTAAAACTTCAATTGCACAATTGGGGTGAGAGGTTTTTAAAGGTTTGGGATTGGAAGCAAATAACAAAATTCATAATATTCAATAAAACATTAATATTGTTTTAGTATTTAGGGAATAATGGTGCACTAAAACCGAAGCAAGGATGATTTGAGATTCCTAAATCATTTAAGGTGTGACAATTTAGGTGTTTAGTGAAAATAAGTTACAACAATCTTCAAGCATTGTAAGCATGTAAGATTTATTTGAAACAACACAACAATTAAAATAAGTAGTGTGATAGGGTGGCGATTACAATATGGATTTCATGATAAACAAAATATTTATTTAATTTGTGGATAAGCTCAAAGAAAAGTTATAGGTACATGTTGAGTTTTAAATTACACAACAATGGAAGTTCATAAATGTAGTCTCATAAAAACCTTTGCATATAATTTCCAATTCATTGTTAGAAACGGAGACCTGCAACAAAACCACCAAGGTACAAGAATTTGAAAAAATTCAATAATACCAAGTTCGAAGGGGTTTAACTTGGGACAAAAGAGCACCTTTCGTCGTTCAAGATCTTCATCATGAAAATGTTAAGTCAATGTTAAATCTAGGGAGGACTATTGGGGCGATTTTTCGTTCATTTGTGCGATTTAAAGCCCATGAAACATGGTCATATGTGGCACCATGAATTCAAGGACAAAAGTTTTTGATCAAAATCAACTTGACAATGAATGTGTGAAAAAGACACATGAATGCAATTTGTAAGTTAAGGAAAAACAAAGAATGATGTGAAATAATAGTCTAGAACCATGGTAAATTAAAACCCTAAAATGAATGGAAATATGGTTCAAGTAAAATCTTTTGGGGTGGAAAGTCGAAGGAAGCTAAACCCTAAGCCCATCTCCTTCCATAAGCTAAGAAACATTGAACATTCCATTAGCAAGCAAGCTTGGAATCTTTCAAAGACCACCAAGTTAGGGTCTTTCCTTGCCTCCTTCTTCATTTTTCTCTTTAAAAACACGAATTTTGATCATTTGGCTCTCTATTTTGGAATGTGATTTCCAATTTGAACCTTTGAAAACTTGTTCATGTAATTTTCCTTAAGAAGAAAAAGGAGTGATTAGTCCTAGTAGATGGTGAAAAAAAAGATACTAACATTGAATCATGGTAGTACCTTTGAAAGGGTGAAAATGAGTAGGGGTGGGTTTGGAACTTGAAATCTTGGAAAAATCTTGGAATTTTTTTGTAAAACCCTCTCAAGTTTTGTAGCATTTCTTTTTTGATTCATGTGCAAAGTTTGAGATTTGGTAAGTAGGTTCACCTTGTAGTTAACTTTTCAATGAATTAATGTTAGTTATATTTGGATAAAGTAGGTGATAACAATGATAGTTTAAGTGATTATAGGTATGGTATCAAGTTGAACATTTTGTTTCCATAAAACCCTTTCAAGTTTTGTAAGATAACCTTTTTTTTATTTAGGTGCAAAACTTGATATTCAATGAATTGGTGTGCATTGTAATAAGTTTTCAATGAACTAATGCAAACCAGATTTAGATAAAATATGTGTTAACAACAACAATTTAAGTGATTAGAGGTTTGGTGTCTAGTTGAACATTATGCTAGCCCTTTAGAAGTTGGTTTAAATAGGTGACAATTTAACATAAAATTCCAAGATTTGGAGAGTTTAAAATTTGAAAATGTATTTATCAATTCTAATTCGAATTAAATCATTTGGATTAAGTGAAAAGAAATGGCATCTATCTAAGTGAAGGTAGGTTGATCTTACAATTTTGGTTTTCGCAACATTAAACTTGGTGATACCTTGAATTCCTTACTCTCAACATTTCTAATTCATTCAAACATCATAACAAAATCATGTACATGTGAGGTTGTTTAATTCATCATGGTTAAACATTTATGTGAGTATGAAAAATTAGTCAATGTGAAGTCAATTGTTATTAGAACAAATCACAAACAATGCATAGGAGGCAAATTATTTGTTTTCAATTCCAAACACAATTTAATATCTAAAGATATATTCATGCATTTCTCTTTCACTGGTAGCATATGTACCTTTGAGTATAATTACTTCATAGACTAGGAATAAAATAGTGGAAAGTTACCTCACATTTTGGTACATTTATGAAACAACTTAAACTAAGTTTAATGTTGCGAAAACCAAAACTGTAAGATCGATCTTCCTTCACTTAAATAGATGTCATTTCATTTCAACTAATCCAAATGTTTTGATTCTAATTGGAATTGATAAATACACTTTCAAAGTTCAAATTTTCGAAATCTTGGAATTTTTTGCTAAATTGACATTACTTAAACCAACTTCTACAGAAATGACATAATGTTCAACTAGACATCAAACCTCTAGTCATTTAAATTGTTGTTGTTGTCACATATTTTATCCAAATCTAACTTACATTAGTTCATTGGAAAGCTAATTACAAGGCACACCTACCCACAAATCTCGAGCTCTGCATTAAATTTTTTAAAAAATATGCTACAAAACCTAAAAAGGTTTCACATAAATAGAATGTTCAACTTGATTGTAGACCGCTAGTCACTTAAATCATTGTTGCCATCACATATTCTATCCAAATCTAACTTGCATTCATTGGAAATTTAACTATAAGGCGCACCTTTCCACCAAATCTTAAGCTCTACACCTAAATGTTTTTTTAAGAATCTACAAAAGCTAAAAAAAGTTTTATGAAAATTTTCCAAATTTTCAACCTCCAAACACACTCCTATTCATTTCCATCCTTTCAAAGGTATTATCAAAATTCAATGTTATTATATTATCAAAATATAATTACATTATGTAGGTAGGTACAAAGTTGGTAGGTAGGTAGGTAGGTAGGTAGGTAATTATCTACTTGGTACCAACCAAATCAAAATGTAGTTACACTATGTAGGTAGGTAAGTACCTATTTATGTACTTGGCATCTACTTATTGGGTACCTACCAAATCAAAATTTCATTATATTATGTGGGTACCTAGGTACCTACCTACTAGGTACCTAACAAATAAAAAATCAATTTATAATCAATATCATATTAATATGATGTAATTCATAATTGATATGTGTTTATATGTTTTGTAATAGCACTAATAGTTGTGACATAAAGTGGTAGTTGGATGGTTAAGGATTTGGAATGATCTTGAAGATGCAAGGGGGGTTCAAACTTGACCTTGGACATTTTATGATCATGACCAAAAAATAGTTGTGATGATTTGGTAAAGAAGAATATTTGAAATAATTAAATGTACTTGAGAAAGGTTGGGTAAATAGGTAGATAGTTACTTTTTAAAAATTATCAGTAGGTTGAAATTAGGTATGTAAATAGATAAACCATGTGGTCAAATCATTGGTTTCCATGTGTACTACTTGATATGGAAAAAATAATTATAATATTGATATAATAAATGATTAAAAAAGTAGTTTTTCCATGTGAAGTTGCACATAACTCATTAACTCATGTCATACATATTATTTAATAGTCATATCAATCATCTTTTTTGACTAACAAACATGACAATCGAGCACATGATCTAACATATCAATCACTTTAGTCAAGTCAAACATGCTAGCACATAAATCAATTTTCAAAATCAAATTGTTGATTGAGACTATTTGACCATTTTGACTAAAGCCAAATTTGTCAATTGTGTGCATTATGGCTGAAATTTCAATTAAAAAAGCCATGTAAAAGACATATTTTGTCGTAAAGATAATACATGTCATTCATTGAGACTTGCAAAAATCCACAAAGAGACTATGGTTGTTGAGTTTTTAAAGACCCATGTATTTCTTGTTTTGTTGAATGAGAGCAAGAATTTTTGCTTGAGATGCAATTGGAGGAGCCACTATTGGTATCATGCTTCTACTTCAACTTGTATAATCTTTTTGCCTCCTTGTCTAGCTCTTTGTCACCAACTAATTCATTACCTACTTTAACTTGAACCCCACCATCACCACTCCCAATCCCACCACTAGCATTCTGAACCCCACCTTTAGTAAAGCTAACATCATAATCAACGACAAATAGAGGAAAACCAACCTTTGATGTGTAGTGAGACACAACTTTGATATACTCTTTTGTTCTTTTTGCCTAACATGCACCTGACACTACCACACTTTATCTCATAAGCTTTTGCCCAAAGTCGAATTGCCATCATTTATAAAGGTCTTATGGAAAAGGAAGTTTTACCATAGTTTTATTTTGGGAATGTTCATTATTTCAATAATTTTTGTGTGATGCAATCAAAGTGACTCCATGGGATTTTTCCCCCCAAACTCTAGGAGACACCCCCACAACTAATTAATACAACTAATAATAGGTACCATTAATGAATAGGTACCCGACTTTCTTAGGAGTATTTTCCCAGATGAAAAATGGTGATGACAAGTCTTAGGAATGAAAATTTTACATAGCCAATGAGATGGCTCAACATGCATGTCAAGGTCCAAATGGATGATTTCATACAGGCTCAAGAGGCAGCTACAGAGTCCACTCGCTTTCATCCAACTCAAGGTAAGTTTCCATTGGGTTTTTCCTCATAATGGGCAATGAGGTCTCTTTGGAGACAGCTGATAAAAGGCAATGTGGGTGGAGGAGTGAGGCCTCCTACAAAATTCACAAAGTGTAAAGTGATCGAGTCCAATCAACCTTATTTGGATTAGACAATTTCATCCAGGTTCTATAGGGCAACTACAAAGTTTAGTCACTTTCATCCAACTCAAGATAGGCACCCAACTATTTCTTTGGGTGCTAATGGCCTTGCAAGCAGAGGATTGAGGTGTCCCATATTTTCTTACAAGACAAAGGAAACTGATTGATCCGGATTTCTAAAGGGGACAAAAGAGTGAGTCCAAATTCACATAAGAAAAGACAATGTCATAAGGCACGTGTAATGAGGGATTAGAGCAGCTACATTTACTTACCCTTTTATGTGGAGCTCTCTCCCTCATTTTCTTCGCTTCTTCTCTGACCAAAAACACTGGCAAAACACTACTACTGGAGTCAGAGGTGGTCACAGACACAACAAACAGATCAGAGCAAAATCCTATAGCTATAATGTTTGACTTCTGTACAGTAAGGGGGACTCATGGGCTATATACAACCAAGCATGATCTGGTGCATTTCCCCCCTCCCCACCTTTCAAGAGGGAGAACTCTGGGTAGACTAAATGTGTGCTTCTAGAATTCTTGCACACATTCTAGAAGGAATACAGCATACAGTGCAAACTCCATAATAATAGTATTATCTCCCATATCATCATCAACAAGAACAAAAGAAGAAGCAGACCTTTTTTTTTCTTCTTTTTGATTAAGTAGTTTCTGTTCTGTATGCTGTACACAACAACTGGCCCCCCACACTTCTCCCACATATCCTTGGAACACTGTTGTTTTGGGTTTCTATTCTAATTGCAGAATGATTGACAAACTAGAACTAAAAACTGTTTGTTCTCTGCATAATAGTGTTCATGCAGTATCTTAGTATGCATCTATGGAGGAGCTAGTCCCACTCACACCAGAAAGGCTAGTAAACAGTGTGGGTTGGCTCTGCTCCTTCTCCAACTGTGTGGCTCTCCCCTCCTCCTAGCTTCCTCCACTCTGACCTCAACTTCTGCTGCAATCTGGAGGCAATTTTGTATTTTGATTGTTAAGTTAGTAAAAGAAAAGTAGTACCGATTTCTGTTCTGGTTCTTTCTACTGATTGTCAGCCGTCTTGAAAAGAGTTAAAAGTGAAAAAAAAACCAGTGTTGGGCACAGGTGTTTTTTTATTTGTAAATTTGTGATGTAGTCACACTATCTATCGATCCTCGAACAAGTGGAATTAACCAGATTTGGCTACTGGTCAGAGAAGAAAGTAGAAAAATGTAAGAACCCTATAATATTCTGACAACATGCTGGAAGCTATTGTTGATTTCAGAATTTTTAAAAATAAAATCTAATGACTTTGATGCATTTCTTTCACAAAAATCATTACGAGAAAATCATGTCTGTTGCAACTAGTTTATCTAGTTGTAATCTAGTTCTATTGGATATTTTAAAATTATAATTTAATTTTATCAAACACTTTTTAGTTGCATCTTTAAAAGTTACAACATACATAGTTTTTTTAGTTTTCTCATAATGAATCTTTAATTTGAGTTGCACTGGATTTTATTATTTATTTATTTATTTATTTATGGGGTTGTGAAGTGGTGAAAGTTTGCTCAAAACAAAAAAAAAAAACACTGGATGTATGGGCATTTTGATTGTGTTAAATAATTGATGGTTGCAGTTTTATTAATATTTCAGTCAGAAGCAAAGAACCACTGTTTTTGCGGCTTGTTGAAAGAATCAGAAATCAAAGATCTGTTGATCTTGATTATTTCAAAATCCTGAAAAAAATCAGAGGTTTTCATGAAAGAACCAATAAAGAGCTGCTGCCGGTTATGAAGGAGGTTACTTAGTTTTTAAAATGCTCATTGAGAACTGTGGTAAGTAAGATATCAGAACGCGGCCCGCTTGATCTTTTGAGAACGAACAAGTTATGTACTGTATAAGAACTGCCTTGGAAACCACCAGGCTTCAGCACCAAATCCTTTTCCGATTACTTGACCAGTCATGTATGCATGCAGATACCCAACTTAAAGTGAGAATTGGGCCATGGTACTGGCCCCTGCCTTTTACCCTCGTATATATTTGAAGACAGTGCCCATGGCCCTCCCTAGTTGTTTAAGGTTCAAAACCCATGACAACATGCCACTTCATTGGCTTTTTAAGCTAACGGACCACTTTGGTTGCATGTTACTAGAACATGTTGTTCGTTAAAGATCTGTGAATATACCCGGAACCAAAAGGGTCTTTCCCGGGTCCCAGAGGGAGGGTCTTTCACGGCTGCACTGAACCAGCACCCCCACCAGTGCACCATCAAGGATGGATGATATGTGTGATCAGGAAACAGTTTTCTGTTGGGTTCCAGTTCCCTAGCTAACCATGGTGGTTAGCTCAGTTGCTTTATTTACTACCTACCCAACAGGTAGGTTGTAAATAACAGCCCCTACCTACTACTATGTTTAAACTATCTACTGACCTATTAGTCCCCTATTTTGTTACCTACCTGTCTATATTGTTGGACCTACTTCTTACAGGATGGGTTACCAGGATGAAACTGGGTAGTAACTGGGTTGAGGATCATCCACAACTGAGTCATAACAGGCATCCAGTGGATGGTGAACGTACTGGCGGGTGCTGGTTCACTGGGGCCGTCTTTCACAACACAGGGACTCCTAACTGTAACAGAGTGTTCCTTTGATTTCCAAATACCCACCCAACACTGGCCAAAACCTAATTTGCAACAATGAAGCCCAGACTTTGTTTGATAAAATAACGAATGGAGGGGCAAATGTTCAGCTGATCTAAAGAGTGAGTTCACTTTGTGTGTGGGAGAAGGCGATTTACAAAACAAATTCTGAATTGGTAGAGCATGGAGAGAATATAGGACATTACCAACCATACTTCAAGAATCGCAATTTGGACAGTTACATTGGGTTTTGTCTAAAGCTCATTCGTGTACAACAAGCACGTTGGGATTTGATACACCACACCAGACGGATATTGGCTAGCTTTTCTGCCTGCACTGGGTAAATACCAGTTGTTGGGTGGTCATATCTGATTTTTAAAAATAACCTCTGGTTTAAAAATTTTTTTATTGGAAATTGAAAAAAACCTCTGCTTCCAGTTTTTTTGAAAATTTTCAGAATGAAGAAACCTCTGGTTCTAGTATTTTGAAGATTTTCAGAATCAAAGAACCTCTTGTTCTGGTTCTTTTTTTTCCCAGAAAATCTCAATGAACTGGTGTATTTCATGAAATAACCAGCAAGAACCAACAGTTTTATAGAAGCATATTTGACTGCTTCTTAGATTTTTTTGAGAACTGCAGGTATATATTTCAGAATTGGGTTCTCCAATTTTTAAGAACTACCAACATATGTCAGAAATCTTTGCTTTTTTTTTTTTTCTCATTTTTCTGAGGTAGCTTCATTAGTAGTGATCATTCCAAGAATATTAAGCATTAACAATTGATGACATGTTGTAAAAAAAAGGGTCCAAACTGTAAAAAAACTGGTGAAAAACTGCCTCAGAACTAAAAACTCTGTTGAAATGTGACAATATTTTCTCATTTTTTTTTCCCTTGAGAATGTTGCAAATTCTTTTCTTAAAAGGCAGAGAAATTGCAACAGAATATTTCCTTTTTCATTTTCAGGTTAAAAATGCGCAAAAATTTGCCACCAAAAAAATAAATAAATTCAGGAAACTGGGTGTTTGGAATTTTCCAGGACAAGTTGTATATCTCTGAGAACCCCCGGTTATCATGTTCAACTGAAAACCACCTTGCATTCTGGACAGGTTATATATATATCTATGAGAACCACCTTGAGAACCTCCGGTTATCATGTTCCACTGACAACCCTCTTGCATTCTGGACAGGTTATATATATATCTCTATGAGAACCACCTTGAGAACCTCCGGTTATCATGTTCCACTGGAAACCATCTTGCATTCCAAACACAACAAGCGGTATAGGATTGAATGAGTAAAAAAGCAAGGCTATCTTAATCAGAAACAATAGGGTTAGGAAGCACTTTTATGTATTAGATTGCTCTGCACTGCACCATGATGGAGTGGTGTGTGAGTTGTCCCACCCGCAGCAGCGATAGCAGAAGCAGCAGCAGCAGAAGAGTCCTGATGAGAAGTGATGAAGGTGGTCAGAGAGCGGACAACAAAGGTCAGAGCAGCAGTAATGAGGTGGGGGTGAGGGTAGGACGAAGTCTTACTTTGTAATCCCCTTTCCTGCCCATTATACTGGGTCAGCAGCTCAACCCTCTGTTGCCACAACTGCACGGAAAGAGGCGGAAAAAAAAAAGTAGTAGTAGTAGTAGTATCACATGATGTCTGCAGTTGACTTCATCACCCACTTTCAGTCTGCCAAAATCTCAGGTTGGAAGCAAAAATCCAACACAAGTCTTCTGCAATCCCAATTTATGAAGCTTGTCCATGCCATCATCACCCTAAAAACCTTCAACTACTGTTTCTAACACAAGTCTTCTGGCAACCCTGATTTATGAAGCTCATCCATCATCACCTTACAAGCTTCAACTTTACTGTTACTAACTCTCTTTCAACCTAATAAATTCGTTGTGCTGATGTGTTTCTCTCTCCCCTGAGGTCAACTTTTCTCTTTACGCAACTCCTACTTTAATGGGCAAGCTGCACTCGTTAACAAGAGTTTCTCTACCATTACTATATATATCCTCCTCCATCACCCCCATCCCTTGGTGGCCAGCCATGCATGCATGCATACATACCTATTAGTTGAAAACCACAGGCAGCAAGTTTTCACACAGTGGGTAGGAGAGCTCCTAGTTCCAGATCACAAACTTACCAATGAAACCTGGAGTCTCAACCCACCGTATTGACTTACAAGCTGCAAATGGCACATAAGTGAGAAATTAAAAACAAGGGAAAAAATTACTATTGAGAGATTTGCGGAAGAATCCAGAAAACCCTTCATTCTAGTGGGATCAGCACACACTCTTGAACTTTGGTTCAAGTAGTGTTTGTAGCACTAAAATTTGGAAACAGTAGTAGTTCAAATCTACGGTGTGTTGAGCATTTTAAATATCAGAAAATATACAAAAAATTGTTTGCAAAGAAGGGTTTGTAAATTGAGCACAAAGAAGAAGGCCTTACAGTGGCAAAGATTGGCTCAAGCTTAATGCCTACACTCCCACAAGAACAGAGACCTGGTAAGAAAGGAAAGTACCATTGCAAATCCAGCAATTTACTCAGTACTGGATTTTGAATTACAGATTCCCAGCAACAACAGTGAATGGATGGAAAAGTTCAGGTACGCCCCTTTCAAACCACAGGATCCTGATGCCATGAAGTAATATTTGCAATTGAAGTTTGCAGATTTTCCAATAGAAATTTTTTCACTGAAAGATGATGTAGATGTAGGTCAAGAATTGTTTAGCCACTGCCACCGCCATGAGTGAGCATCCTATTTAAAAGAGAAACAATGAAGAAATGCCTCTTCACATACAAAGGCATAATCCTGAACAGAATTAGCAAGATTAAGCATAGATTGAATGCCGACTGAAAACCTTTTGTTCCTGTTCCTATAAGCAGTCTTTCTGAACAACCCTGAAGCTCAAAGACTCCCTCTTCAGAAATGAGGAAGGCTATGTGTGCTATGTTTCAAGCCATGTTGACACCAGATCACAGTTTCAGTTAGTTTGGAACTGGAGAATGTTGCAGGTAATTCATTCAAAGTGCCTGACAGATCTATCAATGATCACTCAAAACAGACAAAGTAACCCACTAAATTAGCTATCCAGGCTTATGTGAACTGCCTTAGTGAGAGCTTAGATACTTTCCAAGTGTGTACCTTGGAAAGATGTTGAAGTCATCCCCATTAGGCAAGGTAGCCTGTGCTAATGTATGGTTCAGGGTTGATGGAATTTGAATCCAGACCAAAGCTCTCAACAGTTCAGTCTTGATGGATTTGGTACGTACTCAACTGTTCACAAAACCAGAACTGTCATCAAAGCACAGGATTGGAAATGTCACGTTTCTGCCTTGATATAATTGAATGCAGAGAGTCATAGGTACTAGCTACAAGTCAATTGTGATCCATCTGGGTTTGAAAAAACTTTTGTTACCTGGTCAATGTCATGTATCCAAATCAGTCAGCTTGTTGCATGCACCGGTCCCCTTTTTTTATCTAAACCTTTTGCTATGGACAAATGGTCCAAGCCACTATAGTACTTATTGTCTTAGCAAATCTTGTGTAGAAAATGTGTAACCCATCCCACAACAAAGCAATGTTTGCTACTGCCAAAACTATCAGTGTCATGGTAATAAATCATCATCACTATGAAACCACATTTTGATGAATTAAAAATCCAAGAGGAGGGGTTGCTAAAGTATGGTTGAGATCAATCTTGTAGATCAACAAGCTCAGATGGAGCCAAATGGAGAATTCAGGAAGCTAACATACTTGTCTTACAGTTGCTGGCTGACAAATTTGTGAGACCTATCATTGAAAAAAAGTCCAAATCTTCATCCCTCCAGCCATAGACATGATGCCCACTTCTTCCACATCCATCCTGGGGACACACTTTGGTCTGGTATTGTGGCTATCATGGCGAGCAAACAGTCAGCTCCAAAGGCTCAACAAGGAGGGGTAACCAGAAGCAGAATACACTGCATATGAACATAGGATACATCTGGGGAACAATGCAGACCTGCTCCACCCAATAGCAGCAGACAAGAAATTTGTAGGCTCCTCAATTGGGCCATATCTGTAAGGAGGAATGTAGTATGTGGATATGTGCAGGCATTGACACCTTCAAAGTGCCCCAAGGGATCCATTTTCATAACCTGCCCATGATGTGGATGAGGTTGACTGGCAATCAGAGGCTCTCCAACCTTGCCAATCATCCCTCTGACATAGTAAGTGCAGATATACATCACCAGTAGTCTCCACATGAACATGTCCCATCCTTGAAGTGATGAAAGCGACTTGTATCCCTTGCTACAATCTCCCGACCAACAATCTTTGAAATGAACTTGGTTGCTGTGTGGCAATCCCCACAGATACGGAGGTTCTTGAAGAGATGAATGGTTGTTCCAGGGGCTGTGCTGATAAGGCCATATGCAATAGCAAGCTTCTCCCCATGGTGGCCTACAGCCTGTTCCTTGGTCTGTTCATCCACATCATGCATCACAAAACGAGTATCAGGCACATATCCTGCCTCCTTCATCTGCCTGGTCAATTTTTGCAACTCAGCATATATCTCCTCTGACTGTGGGTGAGTTCTGTCTTCTGCCACAAATGAATGTAACTTATTGTTAACCTCAATCCTGCAGACTCCAGCCTCCTTTGTCACACCTCTGGCTGCCATGGTTAGATTCACCTTTGCTACAGAATCCCACATGCCAGCTCCAGCATACACGTGTGAAAGCAACACATACACAGCAGCATCCTTTGGTTCCAACCCCAGGCAGTGTTCTGCAGCTCGTTCAGCTATATCTACATTGCCATGAACATTGCAAGCACCGAGCAAAGCTCCCCAGACTGCATTGTGTGCTTTAATTGGCATTGTCTTGATGAAGTTTTCTGCTTCATGTAGCTGCCCTGCACGGCCAAGGAGGTCCACCATGCAGCAATAGTGTGCACCCATCGGTGTGATCCCATGGTCTTCATACATGGAACTAAAGTAGGCATGGCCTTCTTCAACTAGGCCTGAATGGCTACATGCAGAGAGCACACCAACAAATGTGACTTCATCTGGCTGAATCCCTTCATGTCTCATTTGTCCAAAAACTTCAAGGGAATCTTTGCCAAAGCCATGGAGAGCAAGTCCAACAATCATTGCATTCCATGAAACAATGTCTCGATCAGGCATGGAATTAAATACTTGCCGTGCATCCTCAAGTCTCCCACACTTTGCATACATGTCAATCAGTGCAGTTCCAATCCAGGCATCAATCTCCACTCCAGCTTTAATGATGCTGCAGTGTACCTGTTTGCCTTCCTCAAGGTGTGCCTGGCTAGCACATGCCTTAAGAATGGAGATATATGTAATCCGGTTTAGCCCCACACCATCCCTTTGCATTTTGCAGTAAAGATCAAAAGCCTCTTTAGTGGCCCCACACTTAGAATACATACAAATTAGAGCGTTCCCCACCTCAACATCAGACTCCAATCCATTTTTCCTGATTTGGTCATGAACCTCCTTCCCCCTGTCCAGATCCACTGGACCAGAACACACATTTAGGATGCTCATGAATGTGATCTTGTCCGCCTCCACACCTTCCTCTTGCATTTGATAATACACATCAAAAGCCTGCTCACTTGCCCCACACCTGGCATACATGCTGATGAGAGCATTCACCACAGAAACGTCAGAGCCAAATCCACATTTCCTTATATTGGAATGGACCTGCTTCCCTCTGTCAAGTTCCATTGGGGTAGCACAAGCATTCAAGACACTCATGTAGGCAATCTTGTCTAACTCCACACCTTCTTGTTGCATTTGGGAATACACATTAAAAGCCTCATCACTTGCCCCACACTTGGCATACATGCTGATAAGAGCAGTCCACGCATGACCATCACATTTCAATCCAGTATCAATGATCTGGCCATGTACCTGCTTTCCTATATCCAAGTCTGCTGGACTGACACATGCATTCAACAGGCCCATGAATGTAAATTTGTCTGGCTCAACACCTTCTCTTTGCATTTGCCAATACACTTCCAAAGCCTTTTCAGCAGCTCCACACTTCCCATACATGTTAATAAGTGTGTTCCCCATATAGACATCAAAGTCAATTCTAGAGATCCTCATGTCTGCATGAACTTGTTTCCCCATATCCAAAGCTGTTAGGCTTGCACATGTATTCAAAATGCTCAAGAAATTGGTTGTGTTATGAACCACACTGTTTCGCTGCATTTGGTGATACACTTCAAAAGCTTCCTCACTTGCCCCACACTTTCCATACATGTTGATTAGAGCCGTTCCCACTTCAGCATCGCATTTGAGTTTGGTCTGTTTTATTTGGGCATGGACCTGCTTTCCCTTGTTGAAAGCTTTTAGATTTGCACATGCATTCAGAATGTAGATGTAAGTGGATTTATTGAGCTCTACACCTACAAGTTGCATTTGACAGTACACCTCAAAGGCTTCCTCAATGACCTTCCCCCTTGCATACATGCTAATAAGAGCATTCCCTACACGCACATCAGTTTCAAATCCAGCCTCCTTAATGTGAACATGGACTCCCTTCCCCCATTCCAATGCTAGAGGGCTGACACATGCATTCAAGATGGTCATGTAAGTAATGGCATCTAGTTTCAAGCCTTCTTGTTGCATTTGGTGATAAACTTCAAAAGCCTCATTATTTTCCCTGCATCTACAATACATACTGATAAGAGCATTCCCAACACCCACATCGTATTTGAATTGGGATTTCCTAATGTCGACATGAACCTGCTTCCCCCATTCTAAAGCCATGGGGGTGGCACAAGCATTGAGAATGCTCATGTAAGTGATATTGTTCAGCCCCACACCCTCACATTGCATTTGGGAATAAACTTGAAAAGCCTCCTTGATGTACCCACACTTCCCATACATGCTGATAAGAGCGGTTCCCACACGCACATCACGTTCATATCTGAACTTCCTTATGTGGGCATGAATTTCCTTCCCCTGTTCCAATGCCCCTTGGTTGGAACATGCTTTTAGCATGCTCATGTAGGTGATTTTATTTAGTTGCACACCTTCTCGTTGCATGTGGTGAAACATATCAAAAGCCTCCTCAATACTACCACACTGAGCATACATGCTGATCAGCGCAGTCCCCACATGGACATTGGAGTCAAATCCAGAGTTTCTTATATGGGCATGAATTTGCTTCCCCAAACTTAAATCTGCTGGGCCTGTACAAGCATTCAGGATACTCATGTAGGTAACTTTGTCTGCCACCACACCCACTCGTTGCATGTGGTAATAGACTTCAAAAGCCTCCTCACTGCATCTGCAGTTGGCATACATGCTAATGAGAGCAGTCCATACACGCACATTGTATCCACATCCAGAGTTGAGAATGTGGGCATGTATGGACTTACCCCATTGCAACATTTCTGGACTGGAACAAGCTTTTATAATGCTCATACATGTCATTGTGTTTGGCTTCAAGCCTTCTTGCTGCATCTGGTAGAACAACTCAAAAGCCTCCTTTACATGGCCAAGCTTGGCATAACCAGAGATCATTGTGGTCCATGAAAACAAATCTTTCTTGACAAGTTTGTCAAATATGTGGATTGCATCCAACATTCTTTGACTATTGACATACTTTGTCAGCAATGTAACACTGTCTGTCAGAGATTCTTTCGGCTTCATACCAGCACACACCTGCTTTTACACACCACCAGACCTTTCACTTCAGGACATTCCCTTGGAGGATTGGCATAAGAAAACAAACCTAACTTACTGACTGCCTTGTTGAATGAGACTGCATGGTGCAAACATGAATCCTCAATCCTCATTACTAGGAAACTCAGGCAGTAGGTGCTATTGCTTCCAATCCTGTTTTCAGAAAATTTGTGGAGATATCTCACAGTCTTCCTCACATTCAATTGTATTATCTCATGATAACCACCCTGACCAAACCATTCAGTTGTGCAGCAAATCAAGAAGATTTGAAGAGTGTGGAAGCATGATGCAATCAATGAAGCTGTCTCTTATGAAGTACATCAAAGATAGGAGATGATGGTGCTAAAGCTTCTGCAGTCATCTGGTGATGGAAAAGCCAGGACGTACTTGAAGCTCAAATCTTTGGGTCATCATGCAAAGAACAGTACCCGTGATGCTTTACACCTGGTGTGCCACTGCCCTGGTGTGTTTGAAGTGTCACCAGATTGTGTGTCACCACCTTGTGTCCAGACAGAGCGCTTCACAGGAGTTGACCACCTGGTGATTGAAAGGACTGAATTGTAATGCCTATGTTTGAAGTCTGGATTCTGTTTATTCACCTGCCAAAACACTTGCACTTCTTAAGCACATCAAAGGCTCAGATCTACAAAACCAAACATACAAATATCACAACTTTGACACTGGAGTACATCACAAAAGGAAGACAGTTTATATACGCCTTAGGGCGTAAGCTATGGCCAATTAGAACATGGGGTCAAAAATGGTTCGGAAACAATATACAGCTGTATTGTGTTACATGGTGAGCAGAACAGATAAGATATGCTTAGCATAAGCCATTTATGCACTCTGGGCGCCTTCAAGCACCTTGCTTACATTCTCTGCTTTGAAGGAATTGGGTGTCTCTCCTGCAGCCTTTTTCCCCCTGAGAACTTGGGACAGTCGTATTGGGGTCCTGAGATTTAACAGCCTCTGTTGCTGCTTCTGTATCTTTCTCAAGGTAAACCACTGGCCACCCCTGAACCCAAATCCATGTCTGCTTCCCAATGCAAACAGGAATAAAGTTCAGTGTAAAAAATACCCTGTCACAATATAGTCAAGACCCCCTCAAGATCCAGGGACACAGAGATCAATAGACTCATCTTTGGGTGCCTAGGCATCATAAACAATAGGATGACTGCAACTAAGAACAGAACAGATCTGGCTGTTGTCCAGCCCCATCTACTAACTATACACTATTTGAACCAATTTTCACCAAATCAATTCAGTTGCAGCAATTGCTTGCCTAGCTAAAAGAAGCATGTTCAAAATGCTACAATAACAACAAACAGCTCATGAGGCCTCAAATGCATCATACTCTTCACTTGGACGATATAGAAAAATTGAGTGTTAAATTGTGTTAGAAAATCTTCTACCACAGAGATTTACAAATCAATTAACACTAAGTACTGCCTCGCCATTAGGGTATAGACATGCTTGAGAGTTTTTTTGCTCTCTTTCTCTTTAGATGAATGAAAACTCAAAGCCAAGCTCGTGATGAATTTACCCTACTGAGAATTAACACCACCATAGTGTGATATGTGCAAAACATGCGAGAGAGTTTTCTGCTGTGTCTTCAGATCAATTGAAATTCAAAGCCAGTCTCATGATCAAATTGAACTCTACTGAGCATTGACAAAACAATTTTGTGAAATTATATGATCTAACAGAAACCCACATGAGACCTTCAATCTCTAACATGAACTGTTCTGTAAATACCTGCCCTAATTTTTGTGGTGTATTTAGACAACCATTGCCAGCCACAAGAACTCAGCAATGATCTTCCAGGATCTTATGAAATGGAACAAATCTTCCACAGTGGAAGCATACGTCCTCTGGACCTTAGGCCAAGTTTTTACACCAGAGAAGGGTAGGGCCCTTGGCCCTTCACTATTTTTCGGTGCCCATCACTCGGCCTACTGCCCTTGTGCCTAGGCACCTCAAAAACAAGGAACCCTTCTCCTATACTAATTGCCAGGTCTTGAACCTCCTTGGAATCTCCTACAGAAGAAGAGGTATTTCAAATGCTTTAGACTACTACTTCAGCATAATGTCAAGAGGTGATAAAGAACTCAATTTCTCTTGTGAAATGAGTTATAGTGTACCTGATGACCAAAGTGGTTCCTGTGGTTGCCGCACAGGCAACATAGCTTACACTGATGCTGCTTGTCAATGCCTTCACATGTTCCTCTTCCAAATTATGCACTGTTGCCATCTGCATTGTACCCATCAGAACACTGCCCTCTATCAGTAAGAAGCCCCCCCAACCTTGCATAAAACCCATAGTGCAGAGTTTACAAACCAGCAGAATCAACAAAGCTTGTCTGCTCCGACAACAATGGTTCAGACACAGAAATCCACCTGCACTTCTTGCTTTCTTCAATAATCAGGCAGATGACAAAACAGATATCATAAGAAACACTCCAAAAAACAAAAAAAAACACCTAGTCAAGGTTTTCAACATATTACCTAAGAAATTGCAGAGAAATCTGCTGTGTCATATTTCTTCCCACCGAAGATATTTGTCTTACAGCTAGAAATGATAAGCTCTTCTTCAGGAAACAGCAGAAAATGCAATGGCTTACCGCATGTTTGAACGAGTTCAAGCAGTCCTCAACCTGCTTTTGGTGTATTTGTCGAGCAGTGTACCCTGTTTCATTCAAGTGTCAAGAATCAGAGACCACAAGAGAGACAGACACAGACAGACACAGACACAAATTGTAAAATGTTTGTGCTGCTGTTGATCATTTGATCCATGTCAAGAACTCTGAAAACAGGCTGACATTCACCACAAATATAGAAGCAAGAAAAACTGTGAACCTGCCCAGGCAGCCCCAGCAGATGCCAAATGAAGCTCCAATTGTGAAAACCTCATTATGTTTCTCAAAGATGTCCTGAAGAAGAGACAAAATGAAAGATTGGATTCCAAGTCCCATGTCCACCCACCAGGTGAAAAACCTCAAAAGAATGCAGCTTATGAATGGTGAAGAAAGCTGCATAAGAATGGCATGGTCTCTAATGGGTAGGTACAAGAGGGACAAACAATTGCACATTCCAGAAAAAAGAATCAAAAGAAAACTGCATGAGAATGACATGATCTCTGATGGGAACAAGAGGAACAAACAATTGCAGATTCCAGAAAAGAATCAAAAGATCATCACACAAACCTTTACTGAGAAGAAAGTCTCCTGCACCGCCCTGTGTGCATTCAGAACCTTGGATCTCACTTGCTGCATAGCTAGCTGCTTGTCCCCCACCCCCTTGCTACCAACCCCCTTTTTTTCTTTGAACTCACACTTGCAATTGCAATTGCAATCACTTCCCTGAGACTACCTATTCTCAAGAAGTATTTTGCACACTACTGCAATCATTCCATTCTGAATGAAACCCTAATCCAACCAGAAAAATCCAAGAAACACACTGCACAGTAGGCTGTTTGGAAATCCTCCTGAAAAACCCTAGGATTTCTTGGGCTTTTGTTGTCCTACAGTCTCTTTATTCCAAGAACATCATCATCCCCAAGAAAGAGTACCATACCATACACTCAAGAGTGTACCACCATAGCCTCCGAGACTGCTTTGCTTGAAATGATGAAGAACTCCACAACCAAGCTTGAGCTGCTGCTTCTTCCCTTTGTTTTTTCTCGATCCGTAAACAAGGATCACACCGATGAAGCTTCAAGCCCCAGATTGTCTAAGCTTATACGAGGAGGAAGAAATCTATTGTTGTTTGATTAGGTCAAACACTCGGTGTGGGTGTGTGGACTCATCAGTGGAAAGCATGGAAAAGAAGAGACCTAACCTCTTTCATCTCGTTCTCCGCTGCTACAAGACATTGGGTAGATGCCGAAATTCTGATTGGATTCTTTAAGAAGTAAACTCTAGCGAATGTTTCTGTCAAGATCTTCAAGAACAAAACTCTTGGGAATGTTTCTGTCAAGACCTTCAATAAGAAAAATTCTTGGGAATTGTTTCTTCTGTCAAGATCTTCAAGAAGAAACTCTTGGGAATGTTTCTTCTGTCAAGATCTTCAAGAAGAAAAGCTCGTGGAAATGTTTCTTCTGTCAAGATATCCAAGAAGAAAACTCTTGGGAAATGTTTCTGTGTCTAGTTTGACTCTCAGTTTGTTTTGTAGAGGAGTGTAGAGAAATTGCTCATGGTGGTCAGGTTCAAAGAAAATCAAAAGCACAGAGACACACACACACATAGACTAAGACAAAAAGAGACAGAGATAACTCCAACCCTAGTGTGGTTCATGCAGCAAAGCAGGCTGAGATGTTTGTTGACTCTCCCATTATTGTAAACCTCCATCAGAAAGTTGTTGATTCATACATGTCTGTGGAGGCAATCGCAACAGGTTTATTTTTCTAGATCTGTTTTCCAGTGAGACAAAAAGGTGTCAGAAAACATTGGCCATTCGTTGTTGTTTTCTGAAAACACCCACTGTGAAAGCCAAAGGCTCTTTGCATTTTTTCACTTCTCTTGCATTTTTGGTTGCAAAGTTGTAGATAGTTCTGGTCTGCTCATTTCCATGTTCGGGTGACAAAGGATGACAATTCAAGAATCTGTGCTGCAGTTGGAACTTTTGTTTGGGACCCATGTTGTGAAAATATTGATTGATGGCTGTCTGTTTTGATCAGTTGGTGGAATTTTTGCAGAAGATGCTGTGTATTGCTCACCAGGACAATTGTTTCAACACTTGGGTTTTGGTGGTTGCAGGACACTATGAACGTATCACCAAGGTGGCACTCATTGCCACTATTTCAAAGGGAAAAAAATAGTGTCACCATCACTGCAGCAGAAATTGGAGGGTTTGTTGGAAGAACTCCATGATGCCGCTTGCACATGCTTAGGAAGGAAACAACATATAAAGAGTCTTGTGAAGACCAAACAAATCGTGCTGCAGGGTAAGGATGGGTCTTTGTAGGATTCAGACATCATCACAAACTTCTTATTTGATCTTTTGTAATGTACAACTTTCTCTTTCTGGGTTTTCTGTGATGGTTTTGTTTCTCACACTTTCAGGGTTCAGGGTTTATGAGGTCTCACTTGTATTTTGTGGGTGTAAGATGTTTTTGTGTTACTGGTGAGTGGAAAGTCAATTTCAAATTTATGTTCTTGGATCACCAAACTGAAAAGTCTGCATATATTCCTTGCCTGTGTACAACAGAAGCTCTTTGCAGCAGCTTATGTCTGGCGCAAGATTGACTATGGCGCTTGGGTGAAGCTCTTCTGTCCATTATTCCTCCGGTTTTTCACTTGCAAGGAATCCACCTTCTAAAGCTCATTTGCCTAGGCAAGACTTTTCCTTGGCTGTAGACAATATGGATTCTCATTTGGGTTCAATGACATTTATCCACTAGATTTTCCAATACCCGGGCCCCCGGAAAGCCATAAGATCTGGATATTGTTGATGCTATGCTGAGTAGCAAGGCTTGTATTTTCAGGTACCAATATCTGGAGAAGATTGAAGTCAAGAACAATTGTCTGCAAGAATATGGTGCCTTATCAATCTGTGGCATCATCCCCAAAGGAGATGGAGATCCTGGAGATGTGCATTTGATTGTCACATTCCTAAATATTTTGATGCCCGTATTGGGATTGTTGCTGACTGATGAGTTTGACCTGTTCAGACAACATCAAGTTTCAAAGTTTGTAAAGCTGAAATGGTGTGATTGATCTAAGGGAAGGATTGTGAATCACCAACCAGTTCCAGTTGCAAGAGTTGAACATAGTATTCAGTGATTGTCTTGTTCTCTCCAGCTCAAAGCCTCAGAATATTCAGAACAGGGAGATACTGGTAATTGTTCATCTTTCTAGAAATTCATCATGACAGAAGTAGGTACTTTGACCAACCTCTGGACATTGTTGTTGAACAGGGTACCAATAAGGAGTTCACTTCCTGGCCTCATTAATTTGATTTCCTTGGAGCATTTTGAGCTTGAATGGCTGTTGCACACTGACTGAATTGCCAGATAAGAGTGTTATCACCAATTTGCAAGTGCTTGATGTCAAAAGATACTGAAGTTCAAGAGATTCATGGTGTTCTGACCAAGAGTTTGCAACTACATGGATTATTCTATACAGACTGTGAAAAGTTGAGGAATTTGCCCAACATGTGTTCAGTGGCAAGACTTGAAGGGGATTTCACAAAAGGTGGTGCAAACTTGACAATCCAATGCCATGCATGTGAAGGTTGTAGAGTAATCGTGGAATTTGGAGAAATTATTATGTGCATTTGGGTAAATTTGGAGGAACGTTTGGTGCTGGTCTAATGGAAATTCTTCCTTCAATGAGGTGTTGGACTCTTGCAGTACACCAAAGCTTGATAATAGCATGCCCCCAGATTTCAAGAATGTTGGCCAAGTATTTTTGGAAGCAACTGTACACCTTGTGCCTAGTACAATTGAGCCAAAGCTCATTCCATGTGCTGACAGTCTTATCAGCTCACGGCTCATTTCATCATTTACAAACCCTACTACAAATTGTCATGATCTGAATCCTTCTTGACTTTTCTCACCATTCTATTTTCATGATGCTTTTTGCTTGATCATCCATGAGGTCCAGCATTCATTGGATCAGAACTTCAGGTGTGAGAAAAGACCACCAAACAACAAAGGTATGGATGCATCAAACTGCAACCTTGACTAATCAGTGCCTTAAGCAGTCCTGTACCAAGCAAATCTTTCAGCTTGGAATTATCAAGTGCACCACTATAATTACCAAATTTCAAAGGCTATATAAACAGTGCCAATCTCCAATGTCTTTCATCAATTGAAGGATATGCGTAGCTTCTTCTTTCAAGGATTATTAGCAACACAAGCAAGAGGTATTTGACATAAGCAAATAATTTCCACAAGTAGCCCTTGGATTAACCTCAATACTTGACAAATCTTTCTAGAACAGGCCTCCAGGTATTTGAACTCAACTTCGAGAAATGCAGGGGCACACGATTGGATTCAGACAGACATATGTTACTATAATTGAATGCTAACTGATCTCAATTCAGAAGCCATGAAAAGAAACAATTCCTCTCAAGGACAGATCAGAAGACAATGGGGACTTCATAGTCACATGTGCAAAATGCAACAGTGCCATGGTTGCCTTATTACTGAAGGTATCTAGTTTTTTCACATCTAGTATCCGATAGCTTCAATAGCATTCAAGGAACAGAAGCTTCATCAGATACAAAAAATTGTGAATGACTTCAATCGTCACAAACAAAGCTCTCATGTTTTACACAATTAGCCATCACATAAATGCTGTGTGCTTCTTTATAAGATAAATAAAGATACAAAAACCAAAGCTAATTTTTGTAGAGAAAGAGAAAATTGCAATTGCATTTAGCAATTGAAAAACCTTATTCAAAAACAAGTTAACATATTATATTGCACTCAAAACTGTTCAGAATAGTGCAACAGACAAGACACATTTCACTTTGTAGACATAGTAGCCCTTGCTGCTAACTGAAAGCTAAGCAAAGTTTTATCAAAGACTTCTTTCTTGACCTAAACATGAAGCTTATTTAGTGATCTCTAAATGTCCTCATGTTGCAGGTGAAAATTTTATAATAATGTCAGGAGACAAATGTCGACAGGATAATACCTGTGCACACATAACATAGACAAACAATTTTCCTTGTACACAAGGACAGTGCAAATATCAAGTCTGTGCGTTATCAGAGTTTTCAACCCAGCCAGACATGCTACATGAGTGGTATTCTTGTGACCATTTTTCTTCACACAATTTGTGAAACCAGAAGTGGTCTCACTTCTGGTCACCCTCAAATAATTTCAGATGGCATTAAATGCTATGTGGATGATACTCGCAGCCATATGGTGGACGAGCGTGACAACTTCACTGCCCCTTCTGAATTGTAAGCTTTCCGGCACCCAGGACAGCGTCCATCGTCTAAAGAGATTCTGTGATAGCAGAATAAACAAAGTTGGAACCCACAGGAACAAGGTAAGTAAGAAGAATCTGTCATATCAAGCTCCTCTGTGCATATTGGGCAGTAGGATGGGGCTGAAGGAGGACCCCGCATGTTTCCATGTGTTGAACCCCAACTATGATTACCACCACCATTTTGATGGCCTGGGTATGTATGCTGCTTTGTGAGCCTGGGTAGTGTGGGTGGCCGAGATATATCATCTGGTCTCCAAGCCCTCCCACCATTGCTTCTTCGGCTCCCAAAGCCACTTGTCTTATATTTGTATTCAGGTTTCAATTGAGTTCCCTGCAGGTAATCTGGATGTTGATGTACTTGTGCCCCACTGGATTTCCTGTCATGTGGCTCTTTTACTTCACTATGATGTGTCTGCTCTGAACTTGGGCCTTCAGGTGGAGTTTCAGGTTGAAATATGGAGCTCTGTATGTGAAGTGAATCAAAGGCAGTTTCCCAGTCATCTTCAGCATCATGAGACTCATCATTGTCTTCAGATCCACTTCCATTGTAACTGCTACTTGTACAACTGCTACTAGACCTTGATTTGGTAGCCTCACTGCTTGACCATCCACTTCCTATATCATGCTTTTGCTCAGTACCTCTTTGTGGATCTTCCAAATACTGTTGCCAATTCCTTGCTGCTGCATCTTTCTTTGTGCTCTTGCCTTCAACAGGAGTGCCAGTGCCAGTACCAATGGACACAGATTGGGAGATCATGACAGGTATCTGTTCACTATTTGTGACACTCAGCCCTGACCCTCGCATCTGAGCATGCCCTGAAGTCCCAGCCCTTTCCTGGGCTGCAAAATTAGCTTCCCCTGCCTCTTGATGATGCTCACAACTTAAATGCTGCTGCTCCACCTTCCCTTGCTTCCCTGCATCCAATATGTATATTGAATGTTGAATATTTGCTTCATCCTCACAAAAAAAGGGCTCAAATATCATCAAGTTCAATTGTGTGCAAGAAACTTCCTGACTAACAACTGACAAGAGTGACTCTTCAGTTTTGGCAAAAGAGTTAAAACTTATGACCTGAAAAAAGCTCTCTGCAGGGCCCACTTGACAGAGCTAATTCAACCATGAGATTGCTCAAGTTGGAAAAGCTGACGTGTCCCTGCTTCACTTGTTTTGTAACCCTGACCTGACCACACACACCTTGAGTTATAATTCTCAGCTAGACATTGTTTTGTTCTGCCCTGCAGAGGTGGCATAGTGCCACAAATTATCTAAACTGACATTAAAGAGAAGAACATTCAGAAGCTGCAATGTGACTGGACAGAATACACTGAAACTGTGACGTATATGGAAAGTACACCAACCAACCACTGCTCCAGTCCCGCACACAATAGACCTAAAACCAGGCACTTATGGCCAATCGGTCAGACCTGATGGCAACTCAGTGGATGACCCTACCAATGAGAGGTGTCATAGAATATTTCAGAATGTGTATTTCAGCAATTTTTCTGGGAGAATGCCTCCACAATCCAACCAGAATATATACTAATTTATCCAAAGTCACCACACATGAAGTCTCAGAGATCCAGGCGGGCCTTATCATCATTGCAAAATCATGACAGCTGACAGAAGTCTCCCTAATAAGCAATATATTCAGCACTGACTGGCCGTAGTGCAAGGTATCTAGCAATCTTTGGAGACAGTGTCAAGATAGAATTATGTTTCCATGTCAAAAGGATCAGTCATTCCAGCAGAAGACACATAAAGATCCATACCAACAGACCTGCTCTGGGAACCAAAAAGCACAACAAATTAAAAATAGGAACCTGTCTCTCTATGCAGCAAATCTGTATCTAGATTGACATCTAGATAGTTCTGAGATACAGTACATGCTAAGTAAACATAACATCAGAGGTCAATCTATAGCTTTCAAAAAGTTTTTATAGTTGTGACACAATCTAAGCAGAGAGGCCCAGAGGCCCTTGGATTCAGAATACAAACTCACTTCTTCCCCTTTCATTTCTTCATGTTTTCTTAATATATGACAAAACCAATCAGCTGCTGGTTGCGACAGATTGAACCCCAGATCTATTTGAAGGGTATGTGATCCAAGAGGACACACTTTTGATGGCCTACATACTTCTTGTCACAGAGCATGCATCTTTAGTTCTGCAGGTAGTATTTATTGTGAAGAAATTTCACATCTAAGAACTGCAGGATATAGTTAAGGCAAAGGGGATGCAGGAACACACCTTGAGAACCTTTTGAAAGCCATTGCTCTCTCCGGGCATCGAGCTTGCACTGCTTCAGTTTCGCCGTCCTGTTCACCTGTGTCAGCAAGATCGGTGTAAGAAGCCACTGTTGCATCAGGCCCACAGACTACTACTACCACTGCTGGTCATGGCCACCATGAACATAGTTCCCAGTTGAAATCCCTCAGACAGATGTGTTAACCGTGATGATCCATCAGCGGCTAACTGAATGAGCCGGCTACAAAAGAATGGTGACCCCGAGGATCCTAAATCCCTCAGGGCATAGAGATTGCACAAAAGAGTAGCCCTGTTAACTGACATCGCGAGACTTTCTCCTTATGATAGCCCTACAGTTTCAAAAGCCGACTCTACAGACAAAAAAACACACCGTGTCGACAGTAACTCCGTACTCTTTCCCAGGGTAAACAACTTATCCGTGCGAGAACTCCCGTAACGACTTCGACGAAAATCCAAGGACATTAATGCTCCAAATCATTCCAAAAAAAAATCAAAAGCATCAAGCAAGAAGCGAACTTTCTCGCATCATGATTGAAGAAGCCATGCAAAAATTTTCGCCAGATGCTAGCAAACGCTTCAAATCCTGCGCACTGATGAAACATTGGACGCAAAATCCACTAGCATCCTCAGTGTAATAACTTACTTTCCTCCGCCGGGTGGAGTCCTTGACGCTCAAGAACTCCTCCCCAGCCTGCTTGCTTTCACAGCCTCCGGAGTGCAAGCGCACCAGATCCTGCTCCAGCGGTTGATCGGATTGATACCCGCGGCTGTTCTGCCCCGTGAGGGAGCAACCGCCACGGCGGTGAATCGATGCCGGAAGCACCGCGCTCGAAACTGCTGCCATGGAGTCAATACGTTCGACAACCATATTCACAGCCACTAACGGAACCACAAACAAAAGACCAAAATACTGTCTGCCTCTCCTTTGAGCGTTCTCAACCAAAGCAAGCGCCGTACAGCTTTACAAACTTCCACAAGATCCGCAACCACAACAAACACCAGACTACTGTCTACCTCCTTTCGTCCTGCGCTCTCAACCAAATCGAGAGCCGTAAAGACTCACACAACTTCCACAAGATCTCCTTCAGCTGCCCAACTTCGCAAGAAAGATGAACCTCTTCTGACAACTCGCGATGCAGATCCGCCGCAAGATCAATCCTTTGCGAAGAAACAGAACCACTAAAATACCCTCTTATCAGCGCAGCGACCGCGTTCTTAATCATGAACTTCCCGTTCCGAACCAATTCCAGGAACTACCGAACCTACTCCTGACCTGAAATCTATCGAAATTGTCGCTTCTGCCGGCGAACGACCTACCGAAGCCAACTGCCAGACCAAAATAAAGGCAACATTCAGTAAAAAGAGACCAGGTATGATCCCCGAGCCTGAATCGAACCTCCTAGAAACCTGTTCAGAAAAATCTATCCACGTGTACCTACCACAGATGAGAACATCCACAATTTCCAGTCCGTGGCATTTGCGTCGTTAGATTGGAATCCGACGGCGTAGAAGTCGAGACAAACACCTTTAGCCTTTAGGTGGAAAACGGTCCATCGGATTTGTCCTACTCATATCTAAATATTATTATTTTCTCCCCAAAAGGTTTTTCTTAAAAAGAGAAAATATCTTGGAACCCCAGAACATTTGCCCCAGTTGGAAACGTCATAATTATGTAATTTTTTTCTTTAATAAAACAAATCATCTTCATAATCAAAAGTATGAAAGAAAATTCCAGAGGGCGCATGGTCCCAGCTGTAGGGGTACTGGGGCCTTTCTTTGAGGTCTCTGGGGCTTTGCCTTAGACTAGAAGAGACCTCAAAGGAAGGCCGGAGTACCCCTCCAAATAAGGGGCCTTCTCAATTCAAAAGTGGTTTTTTCTTCAGAGAGCAATTCGAGAAGAATAAATTTTCAGTCTTCCTTCGTATACGACATGTCTGATGTGTAGGGTAAGGACCCAGAAGGAGCTAGTTCTGGGAATGTGGGCCCAGCAGCATGAGGCAGGGACCCAGCGTGGGACCTAAATTCCTAGAATCACCCCCAAATCAGAGGTCCTTATCCAGTTTAAAGATCTGGGGTAATTTTAAACGGCTCCAATTTTGTCTGAGAAGGAGAGGAGGAACCTTCCGCTTAAGGTGCCATCCTCTGTTGCAGCAGGAGTTTCACTGAGGGTTAAGGAGCCCCCCACATACACTAAACAAATTCAACCAGTTCTTAAGGCGTGTTTGGGTAGTGCATTTGCTGCTTGCTACCTGTGAAGTTCCAGAAGAAGGAAGCAAAAGATTTCTGGCCTTTGTAGTAACCAATATCTAGCCAATTATATCTTTAAGGCTGGAAGTTGTTTTCAGGAAATGAAAAGATTTGAGATTGTGTGTCAGGGTAAGCATTTTTCTTCAATGGACCTTGAATCAACACATGGAACAGAGTTTCTAAAAGTCTAATATGTTTTTCGTGAGCCCACTTTTCTAGCAGCAACCCAGGATTGCTAGCTGACAAACTAAAATCAGAAAAAGCTTGGTATCAATTTCAGACAGAAATCTTTGTAAGAAATAAATGGAAAAGAAGATGCTCACAGAACTTAAAATGCCAGGTTTGTGCAATCCCATTTGGAAAGAAGACCATCATCATGCTAGCCCCTCTCTTTGAGAATGGTTTTGTGGTGCATTTGGAATTGAGCACAATCCCTGAGTTTTGAAGCATTTGTGCATACAGCATTAACAAAACACATGAAGTTTCACTGGATTGAGGCTTATTGGAATCACAAGTTCTTGTTTGCCATCTAGATCATGCTCAAACTGATAAAGGTAGGTATACTCAAATGCAAAAGATTAGTAGCAATCATCTGAGGAAAATTGAGTAGTAAAAGACATCCAGAGTCATCACAAAGTCGTATTTTTGAGATGTAGTGTGGAGACTTGTTGAGGAATAGATGATGTCATAATTAACAAGCAGCAACAATTGCATGACACACAATTCTACATGCATCCAATTACATTTTTCCACATTTGAATGATTGCAAGCTTTGCCTAACCCTCTTACCTCCACCCAAATTACCAAAATGAATTTTTGCCTAGGTACAATATTACCTAGGATTCATAGATTTGCAGGCTTACTGGCACTCTTTTCTTCTCCAAAAACACAAACCAAAAGACTTTTTTTCCATGTGCATCCTGATCTCTTGAGTTGCAGGTCCTCCTCCTCTCCCTGGAATCATTGCATGCACTAACTCCCCTAAGAAGGAAACCAGGTGAACATTGATAGAAATTTTCACACATGGAAGGTTTCAAAGCAATTCATGCCACTTCAGTCTGTTACTGTTCATTCTAAAGCAAGCTGCAAAGCCATTGCAACTAACAAAATCTGTTACCAGGACTCTTGGAAGTGGGACAACAATCTACTTGCACTAACAGCTTCAGTTGAAGAAACCGTTGAAAGGGAAGATAACTGACAGGAATAACCCTTTCAAACAAAATCACTGCCCTTTTGATCTCCATTCAATCTTGTCAGATCCATGTATACTTGCTTTCATCCTTCAACAACAACCCAGAATCTTGATAATCAGCAGAAATTACATCTATGATCAGCAATCCACCACCATCCTCTTTTCCATCCTCAAAACACAGCAGTAGAGTTGAGGAATTTTTGTGAAGAGTATTGTTATACCTAACATTTAAACTAGAAATCTATTGGAAGAAATCAATTTCCAAGTTCTAAATTGACCAGATGCAAGATAAGATCAGATCTGGTGGAAGTTAGAAGTTGGATGTTGTTCAGGAGGTATTAGTAAGCTTGTGGGTGTGAAGTGCTTAGGAGGTGAAGGGACATGGTCTTTCCACTCCCCAAGTAGCTACCAAGTTTCTTTGAATCACACTTAAGTTGCTTTGTATTTTGTTATTGTTGTTGTTGTTGTTGTTGTTGATTAACTGAGAGCTCGTAGTAAGAAAGTTCACCATATAATCTGAAGCTTCTCTGAAGTTAGTGTGAATTTCCTCTCCACACTTCAACTAGAAATTGATCTTGAAACTGTTGAACATTTGATTGCTTTGATGTTTCCATTGGCAACATCAAAGCATTTTTTACTGTTCAACTTCATGTCAACTCCCACATGAATGACGAATTCAATCATGATTGTCAAGGTATCTTCTGGAGTTTAGTTTGCTGTCAATGTGGCTTGCTTCAAGAGTTGTTCCAAGACATACTAAAATTTGCCTCTTTTTCAGTTTTGGTGGAGGTTTTGAAGATTTCACTGAGTTTGTTGTGAATAAACTGTCAAATGACTGATTGTGTCATCTTCAAAAAGACATGCTTTAAATTTTGCAGAATCCTTTACTGCAAGCTTTCACAAGATTTTCACATATGATCATGGATGCAAAGAAGACCAAGAAAGTACTGGCTTTTGTATCAAACTCAGAAGACAAACTTAGATTAACCTGGGAATTCCAATGGATCATGTCCCGATTATGACAAATTACATGAAATTAACAAAGAGAAGAAGGGACAAGAGATGTTTTGATGCCATATGATTGTACCTGTTGATTGTTGGATTTTGGTGAGCAGTCAAATTGAAGCTAGCTTGATTTGAAGCAAGATTTGTAGCTTGTTTGAATCATTGAAAGACTCATCACTCTCAGAAGGTTTGCAGTCCTCACCACTTTTTTATCCCTTTCAGCAACTTCCCACTTCTTCAATCATGGTATCCATCTAAACTCCAATTGCTAAAATGAAACGAAACCAAAATGTGCACTCTGATCAATTAGTCCCCTGATCTTTCATCCTCAAACATTCAAATTGTCACAATCCTCATTCACTGATTTGAAACACAACCATAGTGCATGACTCAACATTGACAAAAGACAAAGAAATTGACACATACAGTCTCAATTTCTTTGTGTCAATATAACCGCAGGAGGCATCAAATAGTTTGTATAAAGAGGGTTACTGTACAAGATTAAATTGGTTAGCTGCAGTGCAATATTCGTATGAAGCAAGCACGAGAATGAAAATCAGAGAAATTTCAATTGAGATTGAATTTAGATGCACACAGAATCAGTAGTAAGAATGAAAAAGGAAACCAGATTCCTAAGATAAATTTGCAACGTATAGAGCAAGAGATTGCTTGGGTTGACCATGTGCTCTGGCTTGCTACATGCTATTTTTACATTAAGAGTTCCACATGAAACTCATTTTTCTTGTTGCTTCTTGATTTGGAAATTTTGTGTGTTGTGAAGCTAAGTTAAAGCTTGGATCTCCCTCTAGTGACAACAAGAAAACGCCTTGTGTTGTCATGAAATTATACCAACCCTAAAGCATAAGACCAACACAAATCCTGATAATAGAGAGAGGAAGTGCCTTCTTCCCTTACACGAACCACGAGGTTTTTGTAATGTTGAGATGTAATAAATTTAGATGAAGTTTGTGAAGAATCAAAACATATCAGGAAGGAACTCAGTAAACCAAACTGTGAACATATAAATTATGAGGCTTTCTGAGATGTAAAGGATGCTTGTTGTAAGTTTGGAAGAATCAAAACAATTCAGGAGTTAAATGAAACTGGAGAAAAAGAAACCACGAGGCATTTTGAGATGTAATGGATTTTGTAGACTCTCGGAATAATCAAAACAATTCAGGAGTAAAACCAAACTGCAAACAAAGGTATTGTGAGGCTTTCTGAGATGTAAAGGATTTTGTGGAAGCTTGGAAGGAGACTGAGGAACCATGAGGCTTGAGATGTGATGAATTTTGTGAAAGCTTGGAAGAATCCAAATATTTCAAGCTTTTGCATTTTGCCTTTCTGGCACTCACACAAGTTTAGCATGAATTTGTGTGCAGGAAATATAAAATTCATGGCTGCTTCAATTGTGAAGTTTAGACTAGCAGAGGACGAGGATATTGTGAAAGTGACACAAAATTTCCACGAGAAGTTGAAAGAAGTCCGATCGACTTTTGGGAAGGTCAACGTTGCAGCCATTGCGTAAGCCTCCTCCTTTCAACGCCTTCACTGTTCATTATATCCCGATTGCAGTTACTGCGCGTGAAATTTTACGTTTCTAGAGTCGTCACAGATCCGAAAGTTTAAAACTTCACGTGAGTAGAAGAAGGTGCAACAATCCCAAGCATGGAAATGGTGAAGCATAATGTATCGCCTTTTCCCTTAAACCCAAAACCCAGAAACAAAATTCTTCCTTCGCTTCGTCAGGGTTGTAGCTTTAACCAAGTGCACGCTCAAGTGATTGCCATTAATGCAAATGGAGTTTGGATCATGAGCAAGAGGTTTACAGGATTTGATGCAGACGCTTAGACGGGCATGCAAGGCTCAAGCAGCAGCAGCAGCTCATGACTAGCTACTTGATGATCATGGTCGAATCTCTCTCACCCTTGTCTCAATCTGCAGGACAGATTTCTACACTCCTAAAACTAGACATCGAGAACAAACCTTCAGTGCTGGTGGTGATTTGAATTCACGAGGCGCTTCGAAGATGCAATTGAGTACTCCCATTGCACAAATAACCGCAGTGTATGTATCAGCTTGATGCTTGTGGTTTTTCTGAAGTGTTTGTTGTCGTGTCTCTGTTGTTTGTGGATTGCTACAGCGAGCTCTGTCTTTATTGTGTCGTGGGGATTGATGCTAATGAGAAAGTGGTGGCCTTCGGTGCAATCGATGATCGTCCTTCTTTGCCACAAAACCTCACCCTCCCGAATCAAGCAATGGACTGGGCTATTCAAGAGGCTTCAGATCTTGGCTATTTGGTAAGCCTAAAGTACTTGCTCTCTTCGTCGACCTCGTATACCTACAATCAAAGTTCTAAATTCCTGCAATTCTTCAATCTCTTGGAAAGCATCTCTCTGTTTCTCGCACTCATATACCTACGATCAAAACCTCAAATCCTGCAATTCTTCAACCTCTTGCAAAGCATCTCTCTCTTCCTTGCACTCATATATTTACAATCGAAACCTCAAATCCAGCAATTCTTTAACCTCTTGCAAAGCGACTCTCTTCCTCACACGCATATAACTACAATCGAAACCTCAGATCCTGCAATTCTTCAACCTCTTGCAAAAGCATCTCTCTCTTCCTCGCAATCATACACCTAAATAGAAATCTCAAATCCCACAATTCTTCAACCTCTCGCAAAGAATCTCAAATCCTTGAATTCTTCAATCTTGAACAAAGAATATAATTGTTCAAAGGTTTGAAGGTTGAAGAATTGCAGGATTTGAGGGTTTGAATTGAGGTGATTGTTGTGGATAAACTTGGTTTGTTGATGCTTTCTGGGGAGCAATTATTGGTTACCAGAATGGCTTGATGGTTGAATGTTGCAGAGTGACAGCATGTTGTGGTTGAGAGTCTGTGTGAGCATGCCTGACAACAAAGAGGATGAGGATTCTTTGTTGAAAGAGACACTCCATGCACTTTTCTCGGTTTCCCCAACCACACAAGTCATCCTTCACGTTGGTCAGTAAATTTGCTCCAGACAATCATGTAATGCAGAGACCGCAATTTTTTGCTACTACAAAAAAACTATTGATTTGAAGCCCTGATCATGCTCAAGATCCTAGACCCCAAAAAATTTGAGAGTAGCTCATGTTTTACAGTCCATAATTTATGGTTCTCAAAATCAAGGAAGCATATAGTTAACCTTATGTGTTTTAGACATGGATAAACAGCACATGAGAAAGAAGAAACAAACATTGTCAACTTTATTTAGAGCAAGCATTTGCTACTTCAGTAGTTCAGCTGAGAAGCACTAAATTTGGTTCAGGCCTTGGTGCTTGGTGTTGCACTTATGGATCAAGCTAAGCATATGCACACAAATAATAGAGTAAGTGCATCAGCAGGTGCATGACACAAAGTTGAGTTCCATCATTGTGAAACTGCAGGTGAATATACTCAAAAAGTTTTGCGCAAATGTATGAAGACTATGTCTCGCTCCAAGGAATTGCAGTGTTCATTTTGTGCTTGTGTTCGAAGGTCTCTACCATTTCTCAAGTTGCAGTGTTTTTCTCACATGCCTGATTTGTGGATAGGTTGCTAATTGTAGCATATCAATTTCACTGGCACTGGGGTGGACAACAACAAAAGACTTTTGTTTGTGAATGGGGATGGTGCCCAGCAAAGATTTTCCACCTTGCAAAGTGAGGAGGGCAATAACAGACGAGGCAGATAACTTGGTTCCTTTGATAGAAAGAGGCCAGAAAAGAGGTCTCCCACTAACAGATTTGCCTCCATCATCCCACCCTGACCACCCACATGCAGTGGCTCGCCTCATTTCTGCACAGAACAAAAGGGATGCAGTGTTTGCAGCTGAGGTAACACACTTCCTCAGAGAATTTTTTTAAACATCAGAGAAATTCTCGATACTTCTAATGGAGATATATATTCCTCATAGCATGCATTATCTTTAATATAAAAAACCACCTATCATGCTTCATTTTCAGCACCACTTTGTTTTAGGGCTATGATAGATGCCACATAGTGCCATCAAAGGGACAAACCTGAGTTGTTACAATGATGAAACAACTTTGAGGAGATGGGAGTGTGTGCAGGTGGAGCACAAGGTGGTGGGATTGATGTCTATCACTGGAAAGGTTGACCTGGAGTCTCTTAACAGAAATTTCAAGCTTGACCTTTTCGACAATCTGGTTTCAAAGGTACTGAATAATATTAGAGCTGCCTGTTGATGGTCTTCAGGCTTCAAACTCAGTTGCTAATTCATTGGAGTGAGATGTGGTATGGGCAATCAAATACATACAGCTGTTGTATAAATGTTAAGCTAGCACACATTTGGACGCTCATGACTTCAAGATTAACAGATCAGACAGACATGTTTCCACATATATGATGAGCTCAGGAGAAGTCACAGGAATTGCCTAGGGTGGTAGATCACTTAAGACACAAGCTAAGCTGATTGGGACTAGAAACTAGATCTTATTTTCTAAGTGTGTTGCAGGGTCATCATCCCAAGAAGAAAAGCAAGGAGGTTACAGAGGTGCTGAAGGCCAGCATTCCTGTCACTATTCCAGAGAATGTGGATGCTGCTGAAGCTGAAGAGAATGCAGGCACTGGACCTCCTCCACCCATCCCAGAGGCTCGACCTTCAACCAAATTAGTTTCACCCTCTCCACGGGATTCCATGGCTTCACCTGCTCATGAGGCTCAATCCTCTGCCAAGATTTCAACCCCAGCTTCAAGGGTTTCCAAGGCTGTCCCCAAGGCTTCAACAATATCTTCAAAAGGTCTAAAGAATTCATTAATGCTTTTAGGAAATTTGTTTGCTCCTTGGGCCCTTTTTTGTCCTGTGATCTCAGAATCAAACATGAATGATCCTTGCATTTCCAGATCTGATTAATTCAAAAGTGATTGCAGAATCCTAATGCTGCATATGTTGACCTTGACAGATGCACAGGAGGTTCAGATTGTGAAAGAACAGAAGCTAGTCATTCCTACACAGATACCCAACAACTTGTTCCAGGTTACTATGTTGATACTAGATGAGGGCTATGGAAATCACTATATTGACTTCCTGCTTGCTGCCTTCAAGGTACTTCTGGTGCCATGGTTCACCATGTAATGTGAGAGCTGATTTTTGCACAGGAATTTTTCAGATCATATTCATAATTTTTTAAAAGATGAAAATGCAGGCACAAATGTGCAGCCTGCATATCACTTTCAGCAACAAAATTTGTTGTGATGAAGACCTGCAATATGTGGCTTGAAGGTGACATGAGTACACATACCCAGGGTGGTGCATTAAGGTATGGTGGGTTTTTGAGGTCATGCAAGACTGACAACATTGTGACATCTGACCCGCAATGCCACAAATTTCTGGCCTGACATGCTTCAAAAAGGGGGGTGGTGCAAAAAAGCACTCCTAATGAGTTTGTCACTACTTGAGCCAATGTACCACCTCACATAGTGAAATGATTCAGAAATGTTGAGGGACTGATCTTTGCAGCAACAGGAGATGGACTATTGTATGGTGGCATTGCCTTATGCATCTGCCTTTCACCCAATGCTCCATCTATTCACACGAGTTATCTCTAGGTCGAATCCTGACCTCCAATGGAGGGATGATGACACTTTTTCCTCCAACAAGACAGCAATATACTTGCTTCATCGGAATGGCCTCTCTCCAGTAAATATATCCACTCAACATTTAATTGCATTAAGCTGTCATAGGTTATGGATTGATTCATGCTCTACAATATAATGCTTAAACCCATGGAGATATATTCCTGATTTCAGTGAGAGAATATGAAAATGCAAGCTGACCAGCAATGTGAATTACTATTGTCTCTGCAGTCCTGCAGTCAACTAATTTAATTCTCATACTGCAACTAATGCCTATGTTCATCAGGGGTTTGAGGTGCGGCGTTCCAAATCCATTGATGCAGTTGGGTTGGCAGAGCTGCTAGAAGCCTTTCCAGATCAATCAGCCCTTGTAGACCTCGTTCTCAAACCTTACAAAGGATGTAATACACATTCCTTGATAACTGTTGTGTGTGTACATGACAATCAGGTCCTATAATTTGGGCAACCACCTTGCTTGAGCAGCTAAAGCTTGAAGGGACCTTAATCTAGCTTTGTCTAGCTGCAAACAATTTTGTCATCCTTATTCTTCCAGTGAGGTGTTATTGACCTTTTTTTTGTGCATCAAACAACAGCACCTAGAGTTTGATTAATGAGCAATTATGGCAGTTTCACAGGTGTGACAACTGTTGCTTTGATGGGTCTCCAAATAGTTGGGTTTGCATGGTTGGAAGATGGAGTGCCCTTGGAAACTTTACACACACACTTTGAGATTGATGCTCTTGTGCCCAGGAGGTACCACCCTCAGCAACAGCATGCTGTGCTTCTTCTGTATGTACTGAGCCCCATTTTTCATGCTCGCAGCCGACTTTTCCTGAGAGAGACTATGAGACTGATGATGAAAACCGTTCTGTATTGCCCCATTTTTCCACGTCAGGAGCTTCCTGAACGGCTCTTGGAGGATTTCCTACTTGTATGTGGCAAGCAGCAGTTAAGTGTGTTGCCCTCTTGCTCCTGGGGTCATGTTGTTGATCCACCATCAAAGCTTGATTCTGGTATGTGTCCAACTCTTCAGAAGTACATATTTTCTCACTTCTGAATCGATATTAATGTCACACAAAGTTTCACAAATTGAAATCTAATACAATCTCAATCTCATGTTCTGTCATTGCCAACACAAGGTCGGTGTTGTTCATGACTGCAGGAACCAAAGAGACCACAACTGTGTCTGATATTGGCAAGTGCACAAAGAGTGAATCTGTTGTTTCTCTGAACACACCTGCAACTGGTAACATTGAAGATCCCGCCAAGAGAAAATCATCACTAAAAGCTTCACCTGTTATGGATATCAAGCCTTCCCCTGCTGTGGATATCAAACCTTCACCTGCTGGGGATATCAAAGCATCACCTACTGTGGGTATCAAGGCTTCACCAGCTGTGGATATCCAAGCTTTACCTGCAGTGGATATCAAAACTTCTGCAAAGAGCAATCCATCTTCACAAGCTTCACCCATACCTCATGCTGCTGCTGTAAAAGATCCTGCAAGTGGCCCTGTAAGCAATTGGTCCCCCCCATCCTTCTCTCTTGTAGTTTCAACAAATTTACCCTAAATCTTTACTGATCTCTGAATCATGTATGATTTTCATTGATCATTCTGGTGATTATAATCATTCTCATTCAGACAGAATGTGATGCACGTTTGGCCGTGTAACCCTGCCAAGGAGGAAGTGTTTTTAGCAGACTTTGTCCTTCGTAACAAAATGAGCTGGGACTGTGGTGTTTTGTCAAATACACAGGAAAGGAAAGCTAGTACAATCACAAACAGAACCAGTGGCACTAAAGATGAGAGAGATGCAATCCTGAGAACAAGCAACATTTCTCTCAACCCCGAGCTGGAAAGTCTCAAGTCAGCCTCTTCAGAAGATCAGTGTGGCCAGTTGAGAGGGCAATTTATTGGGTTTGAATGCACTCTTTACTTGACTAGCAAAAAATTTGTGTGTCGGCACAAGGCAGTGATCAATTCCAGGATTGTTGTGATTGGAGCCTCAAGAGCAGCATCATCCTTTCTACAGACATTAATGCTGAGCACCAGCATGTGGTTCATGAACCTCACTCTCATTTCAGCAAATGGGTTTGAGGGGCACAATCAACATGCTGCAGCTGCTCCTATTAAGGGCAGCAGCAGAAGGGGCAGCAGCAGCAACAGCAAGTTGACACCCTTGAATAATCCTTTGGAGTTTGATGCAGGCCCAAGTGAGTCTTTTTGGAAGCTTGGGCTTGATTGTGCTGTAAAACTCATCATAGGCGTTGTTGGAGGAATTGATAGAAACAAGAAAACTGTCTCTCTATTGACCAAAGAGATCAACAATGAGGTCACATATGATTGGTTGGTATTGGCCACTGGTCTTCAAGATCAAACCAGACATGCACTTGGGCTTTGTACACTTACTCATGGTCTAAAGGGAGTTGTCAGAGCTCAAGAACTGGCTGCTGACCACTGTGAACTTGGCTCAGGTATTAACCTTTACTTTTGCAATCTAAGAAACTCCCCTCTTATTTGTCATCATGTTTATTTTTGCAATAATTCACATATTCCTTTTGAGCAAAAGAAACTCTAGGATTTTTGTCATTCAACATTTTGTTTCAAAAATGTTTCATGTTTTAACATGTGTTCATGATTTTTGGACTGTCAATAATGTAACAAGCATTTCTTGTCATGCATACAGGTATTGCAAACACTGCTGCCTATGCAAAATCTTATATCGGTTCAGTTGTGGTCTATGGATCAACCTTGGAGGCTTTTTGTGCAGTACAAATTCTCCTTGGAAAAGGGAAGAAAGGCTCTGACTTGTTCCTTATCCACCCAGAGACAGAAGCTTTGGAGAATTTTGAGAGCTCTTGCTTGAAAGATATAAATGTTGCAAGGGAAGTGGTGGGAAGCTTGAAGGCACAAGGTGTCCAATTAATCCATAGCAAAAAGCTGGTGGCTATACACTTGAACGCAATGTGGGATTGGGTTGACAGCTTGACATTTACTCCTGTTTTGAAAACCGTGGATCCCAAAAACATTGCTAGAAGTGGGCATCATTCAAATGGTGACAAGAGGGGTAACTCCATACTGAATTTTTTAATGTGGTCTTTAGTCTTTAACTGTGTTGCATTGTGAGGAGGGGATTGATCAATGGATGTCCTGAATGATGCAAGCAACAACTTGTTAATGGGTCCAATTTGACTTGTTTGTGAGAAAATTCTTCAAACAGGTGGCCCCCAATCCTGCGAACAACCAAAAAGTTAATGGGTTTATTTTGGCTTGTTTTTTAGAACCATTATTCAAATGGGTATTTTGACTCATGCAAGCAACATGTTAATGGCTTCATTTTGACATGTTATCGAGGAATCTTCTTCAAAATGGGCATCTTGAATCATGGAAGCAATGTGCATGTTAATGGGTTCATTTTCACTTTTTTCAGAGACAATCTCCAAATGGTTTGTCTGGCCTGAACCACGCAAACAAGCAACATGTCAATGGGCTGATTTTGGCTTGTTTTTGAGAAACCAAATTTCTTCAAAGGAGTGTCCTGAATCATGGACACAAGCCACATGTTGATTGGTTCATTTTGATTTGCTTCCAAGAAAGAAGCATTTCTCCAACATTCTGCTCAGAAGCTTTGCTATTACTAAAATGTCCTTGCACAAACTGTGGGTGGTTGTGGCTGTCAGTACATGTTCAATTTATGATGGGCAAGACTGAAGATTGGCTTGACAAAGTGGAATTTGATGTATCCCCAAATGAAGTAATTGAGAAAAGAGGTCAGATTTTCTACACCTATTAACTTCACAACTATGTGTTCAGCTTTTTCCTATGAATAGGTTTGCATTGTCCTTGATTTTGCTTGATTGAAAACTCTTCTTTGTTTGTTATCTTAATCCAGTGGATTAGTTTTTTGGAAATCTCAGTGGTTCAAACTCATCTTGCATTAAGTGGAGATGAAAATTCATTTCAAAAGACAGCAATTGAAGCACCACAAGCTGATCAAATACCAAACACAAATGGTTCCAGTAAGTTCCTTTTCTCCCCACCCACACAATGCATTCTTCATCTTTTGAAAGAACCAGGAGCAGAAGAATTGGAAACTCTAGTAAGACAAGCACTTGGGTTTCATATCACCACCCATAAGTGATACATCTTGAAAGTGAGTAAATTAACCAAACCTTACCAATGAACTGGAATCTGTGTCAGGTGTGCATGTGCACTTTTCGGTGAATGCATCAGAGGATCTTGAGGCAGTGGAAGAACACCTGTCTCAAGTGCAAGAACTGCATCCACTGACACAAGCTCCAAATTCAACAGGTTTTTCTCAAGAAGGGATTTTAAAGGGGGTTGTCAAGAGCAGAAAGGTTTGTTTTCTGTTAATCTGTTTCTAAGTTGTACATAGCACAATTGGAAATTATCATAATTCCAACTGGAACTATCTCCATGTCAGTAAGTGTATATACATACATTCTGAATCCATAAAGCAAAAGAAAACCTGAAAATGTGATATACCTGAGGGTTGGGTGTCAATAGCAAGCACATTCAGGTTTGTATTCAATTGGGATAACTATGTTTCATGATTGCAAAAGCTGTGGTGCAAGTAGATGAAAACAACACCTCTTGTATGTTGGTGTCATGACAAAACTTCCTTGAGTTTGATATCCACCCTGCATGTGTTATGGACATGTACAAGGTAAGGTGAAAAGATGACTAAAAAACAGAATTTTCATAGTTGGAAACATTAATGTTGCTGGGTTGGTTTTCTGTTTGCAGTAGAGGAGGAACAAGAACCACAGACTTTACACCAACCATGTTCATTACTTGTCACAGCTGATGAAAGACAAGTTGACCTTCACCTTTTCCAGGCCATAAACAAGGTTCTGTTTTCTGCTCTACTTCTTACTTTTAAGCATCCTCAAAATCCTGTCAGATTTTGAGTAGTGTATATCAAGGACAGGTTAGATACCATAAGGTCCCCATAGGCTGTACAGGGCCTTACATACTCCATAAGGTCCCAACCAGGGTGTTGTCATAATCTGACGGGTTTCTAAGTAGGAGAAGGGCATATCTTTCAAACCTTCCAAGATTTTCACTAACTACCTTGCACACAGTCTACAGGACTCATAACAGGTACCTCCAATCATGAAAGGTTCTCAAGATAGCCCATCTCCTATACCAAACACCTACATTTGTAGTAATCGATGCAATTTCTTTTCTAGAGGTTGCCTACATACTACCACTATAGCAAATTCTTTGGAGAACCCATTGGTGATTCTTCTAATATGAAAAATCACATACCAGGCAGGTGTAATATATGATGGCCGCGTGATTGTGGATGGATTCTTCCAAACAAATGACAGTTCAATCTTTGCGACTGGGAGTGTTGCGAAATTTAGCCGCAAGTGCAGTAAACATTTATCAAAGCTTGATAAATTCTGCTCCAAGGAAGCTGGGAAGGCCCTTGCAGAAACTATGTTCAATCTGGTCACCATTCACAGTCCCACTAATGGGAAAGTGATTTGCCCTTGGGAGGTCCTGAAAAAAGCACCTCCCCAAGGAAATTCACCGGCATCAGTACTGCAGCCCACAATTGAACATGTACAATGGCCAAGACCCTTCATGCCATTACTCTATAAACCAAAAGTAGTTGGTGGTATACTTCCAGGTAATATGCACTTCTTGTCTGTTACACTACCCAGTTTGTGGCTGGTGACTGATCTCCGAACAGTGAAAACCTTGAAGACAAATGATGCAGGCAAGTACTGTAGAGTAGACGTGTTGCAGTCTGGAGAAGTAGCTCAGTTCATTTATCTTGGGTCAGCACAAATTGAGACATGGAAAATTTCAACCATGGTTGGCCTCCAAGAATCAACTTGCAGTGAGCTTCTCCGAAGGTAACTAATCCCTTGTTTGTACAAGTTTTCCATTGTCAAATGTATACAAGAATCTACTGTATAACCCATTGAAGTATCTTCAGTATAGGAGAAGGGCCTATCTTGAAAGCCTTCCCAGGTTTGAGGTACCTGTCACAAGGCTAGCAGGCTGAGTGGAAGGTAAAGGAAATCTTGGAACATTCAAAAGATAGGCCCTTGTCCTACTTCAAAATCTGTCAGATTATGATGACACCCTAGCTGAGAAATACAAAAAATGGAGGGCCCTGTACAGCCTAGTGGGGATTGTACGCTAAAAACCTGTCCTTGATTTCACAGTAAGACAAATCTGACAGCTTATAAAGATAGTTGCTATGGGATGAGATACTAACTGGAAGGGGTTACTTGTTTTCTCATCACAATTCACTGATCAGGTTTTCAAGTGGAGAAATCAAAGACCTTTACAGATTTTTGACAAAGCCAGAGAGCAGGATACTTGTAAACCCAAACTTTGCACAATTGACACATAATTTGTGTCAATCAGTGAGTGCAATTTTTCGTCAAACCCATGGAAAGACTATTCCGGAATTCATTAGTAGCTTAAGGAAGGGGTGCCTTGGAACTGCAGACACAATGCTTGCAATCCAAGGTATCACTCATGTACAATCCCAACTGTACCAATTTCTTCAGCTCCATGAAGACGAGTTCCCAAATTACAATATCCCCATCTGCTTTGATTTCGAAGGGAATTTCATTTGTTGACCAGTTTCAGCTTCATGAACTGATGACTCAGCAAATATTCTCTTCACAAATCCACTTCAAAGATTCATGACATGAATTGGGACTTCTGTTATGTCATCTGTTCAAATGTTACATTTACTTACTCCTTTTTTTATCTATAGGTAAGGACATTTATGGGTTTCAGAAAGGCACATAATTTCAAAGAATGTCAGCTCAAAATAACAGTTGAGAAAGACAACCTTCTGTTGACCATCTTTGCATTTGCCATTATCTCTCCCACAGCCTAAGCTTGTTGCCCCGAGCATCTTGCTTTTCATTCTTGCAGTCTATTTGGTGCTTTCCATTTCCCTGGATTTGAAGATGTAGCAGAAGGTGGACAAGACAGTAGAACCTCAATATGTACTCGCAGTTGATCTCATGAATCAGCCACTTGGTAATTCATGCGCTTGTGGCACCAGATGTGCAGATAATCACAACCAGAACAAAACAAAACAACCTAGCTACAGCAGCAGATCATCATGAACATACACATAGTACAGGTGCAAGTTTATCACTCACAAGTTCATGCAACATTAGCTATAAGCATCAGGAATCCTGACAAACGACTGATCAGGGACATAGATGGTATACGGCTACTGCACTGCAAGTTACAGGTTATTGACCAGAAAGCCAGCTAGAAGAACCTCTTCCAGTGTGTTTTTTGCTTCGTCCAAAAGGTCATGTCCCATGGTCCAAGATGCAGCATCATGGAATGTGGTTCAAGTTGTACCCAAGTTGGAGCCCCAATGCTGAAGCGTTGGTGGGAGCAATATGCAGGAAGAATACCTTCATGAAGGACCTTGTTTGAAGATGTATGCAAAATGTAGATCTCACTATGGCATCGATGCTTCTCCATCTTGTTGTACCCTAAACCCCAATCTCACTATTTCATCCTTATGATTTAGCCTTGCGATGTCCAAACACTGCGAGCTGAGCTTGAAATTCGACAAGAACACAAAAAAATAATCATCGGCAAGTAGAAATGCTCATGAGCATTGCTTTTGTTTTGATCACAGTCGCTTGACGATCTCGAGAAAACGAAGCAATAGAGAAAGCTTCAATTATTGTACCAATCGAAAGCACATGTATGAAAGGAAAGCCTTTAGAATCACAGCTAGTAGTCCATCCCATCAACGATGCGACACAATTCTTTCGACATGAAAGCTATCTGACACGAGTCCATCCCTTGCACCGTACTCCACATGGAGAACATCTTTTTTTTATCTTTGATCATATTCGCTTGATGATCTCTATAAAACAAAGCAATAGAGAAGCTTCAATTCTTGTAGCAATCAAAAGCACATGTATGAAAGGAAAGCTTTTAGAATCACAGCTACTTAATAGTCCATGCCATCAACGATGCGAAACAGTTCTTTCGACATGAGAGCTATTTGACACGAATTCATCCCTTGCACCGCACTCCACAAGAAGAAAACCCAAAAAAACAGTAGCTGGAATTTCTTGGATACGCTGGTCACAGAAATGTTTTCCACCAATTTCCAACCCAGCGTCTTAACCAATCTTCAATACCCTGCATCAATTGAACCCAACGACATCTCATTCGCCAAGCTCATGATCGAGAAATCAATTCATGAGAATTGCGTTGTGCGATTGTTGAAATTGCAAGTGATCAATGGAAGAGTAGGTTGGGCTGATTGAATTCTGGATATTTTGTCTTTTGTAATTTGTTCTTTGTACTCTTTACTGTAGTCGTTTGACCATGTTCTTCTGGAAGGTTGTGAGGATGGTACCGGTCTCTTTTGAACAGGAGTTTCTCAACCCTAATTCCTCCTCTCGGTTGTTGTTGTTGTTGTTTCTGTTAATGTTTTCTCTTTATCGTGGCAATCAAGAAGAGACGCATAGCTAAGGAGTTAAGGAGCGCTGCTTAAGCAAATAGCGAGAGACTGATCCATGCGGAGCACGCTGGGATTGATCATTCTGGTGACCATCATAATGTCGTCCGTAAGTGGAGGAGCCACACGACTCCCGTCGGGTGATCACCTTTCTATTGGTATGTCGGAAAACCTAATGTTTTAAGTGTTTGTTTGTAGTTTCGTGTTTTCTTTAAGCTGGAGAAGAAGCTCGAAATTCATCTCGGAGCTCTCTCTGAGCTGCTGATACAGTTTCTCCTTGATAGTTCAATCATTCTCCAAGGTGATAATCTTGATCAGATCTTTTTGAACGGAAGGTTTCACTCTCATTTTCCTTTGTATCAGGGTTTGAGGCTAGTGAGGGCACATGAGTTCTATGCATTTTGTTGAAAAGTAAATCATTGCATGTTCATGTCTGGGTTCACTTCCCTGCAGTTACTTGGTGCACTTGTATAGTACATCCTCAGGACACTTTGTTGTGGTGCTGTGATCAAGTATGGAAAATGAATGGCATGATGTAATGAAAGAAGGACCTTGACCTGAGGACAGATGATTCCTGAACTTGTTATCAGGAAGATCATGTTTGCAGCAATTGTTTCTCAAAGTCTTAAATTTCTGTTGAACAAGATATGAAAATAAAGCAATTGAAAGTGATATTGCAAGCATGTTTTGGTTTCTGACATGGTCATCTTTTATGCCAGGGTCTAGGACATGGCCAGATCTGGTGGGCAAAGATGCAGACGAAGCCAAGAACATCATTCTGGCTGAGAGCCCATATCTGTTGGTCCAAATTCTGCCTGAGCATGCCATGGTGACCATGGATTACAACACACGTCGTATCCGCATTTTCTGTAACAGTGAACGCAAAGTCACCAAGGTTCCTGGTGTTGGTTGATGTGCCTCACATCTCAAGAAGAAGTGCAGTCATTTCAGAAGCTACTTCAGGTACTGTAAGATGTGTTGTAGCATTCACAAACTTCACAGGTGGTGGACATGATGAGCAGTTACAATATGTACGTTCATATTTATTGATGCTGTGCAAACTTTGGAATATTGTAACCTATTGAAGTTCAATCTGGATGGAAAGAGAAGTTGAAGTAGAAGGGCTAAGTGGTGATCTTTCATGCATCATTGGGTTGAGCTGCTCCAAAGAGGCTGTATTTTGTGTTCAAAGCATCCTTGTGCAATGCAACTGAGATGTTTTCATCTTTGGAGAAATCTTTCATAACAGATTAGAGCATAGTTGGCTTATGATCAGTGAAAGCATAGGTTGTAAGAAGAAGAAATTGTCAAAGAGTGAAGTTTTTCACCTACAACAGAAGTGTGAAGGTTCAATTGGTTTAATGTCAAAGAGTGTACAAGACCCCTGGTAGGGCCAAAGAGCTTCAAAACTCCTTGGAAATTGTACACAGGAAAGTACACATGAGAGCGCAGGCAGATCATATATTTGCAGCTTTGCTTGCATACGGAGTGTGCTTATCTCTGAACTTCATTGTTTCCTCACATGTGTGATCTTATGCAAAGCTTGTGAGATCTCAGAGTAGAACTGCATGGGCTTGAAGTGCATGGAAAATGTCATGGTTACCTTAAGCCTTATTAATTGCTTTCTGTGTATATTTTTCACATCCATGTAGGTTGGACTACATCTGAGTCCTTTCAAGCAGGGTTACCCTGCTATATTGCTAGTGTCATTGCTTGTCTGACTTCAACCTGGGACCTGAGTGCAAACTCCAGAGATGAGAGGAAAAATGGGCACCACCAAGAACAGTAAGGAATGTCAATAATATCTATTGTTTCATTAGAGGAGAAAATTCCTTCTACTTTCCTGCAGCTGCATTTTGGTGGAACTTTGGAGCTGAAGGAATGATTGACTTGCTAAGGGTAGTAAATTGCGGTGTAGCAGCAAAGAGAATGCTGATTTATTGTACAATGTATTTCATTTCCTTGAAGTCAGTTCTATATTTGTACACATGGTCAGTACACTTCAATGCTCTCTGATTTTGCCTTCATATTTCTGACTTATGTGACTTATATGTGATTCTGCTATGGATTCCTTACCTTTAAATTGTGCCAGATGTTTCATCAAGCTACAAAAGCAGAGGACAGAAGATCAAGTGGGTGGAGGACAAGGGCTGATCATTGTGAGTGAAGTTTCTGATGTTTCAAGCTCTGAGATTGTAGTTGTAGAGTAGAGAAATGTTAATCTTCAAGTGCGGTGTGGCGTTGCTTTGCAGGGTTGTCATGACCATTGTAATGGTGGTGCTCAGTGTGTGAGATGCTCATGTGTGGTTAGTGTTAGACCATGGCCCGTATATGCATGGGGTTATAGTGTGAGCAGTTTTGGAATAAGGCCAGTGACCTACCTGATTGTGTGAAGCCAAGCGTAGATGGCTTGGAATGGGTGTTTTGATTCTCATATTGAAATTCTGAATGATTGTCTCTTGAATGCTGAATTTTAAGTTTAAAAGTATAATTGCTTGAGATGAGCAGATGTAGATGCAACAGCGCACTGGATCTGTAATCTGGTTTAATTTCTGTGTGAGATGCTTGTGCCAATATCAAGCTGCATGATGGGTCATGTTGTTGTGTGTTTATACTAGGTGTTTGAGTATATGGCTTAACATAGAACTAAAGCATGGTAAATTGCAATTTCACTAATAAAGTGGATGTGTTTCAAGTGTATGGATTCCTTCCACTACCATTTCTATCCAGAGAAACTGTCCTTTATTTTGCTATCTCTCTGTCAGAAAATAATTGTCAAATGTGTGCATGGATTTACTTGTTGCAGTGCAGCGGGTGATTAGAGTTGTGTGGCTGTTAAGGTTGTGGAGAGTGTGTTGAGAGGTTGTGCACACCCTTTTTTTAGATCAGTCATTTTATGCAGTCTGTTTAAAGCTTGTTGGAAAAACAAGTGATTTTGGGGAGGGGCCAAGAAATTTGTTGCTTTTGAATTAGATTTTTGGATGGAAAACCCTAAATCATTTCTTGACAGGTTCTATGTAGGATCATGCCTTGTCTTGAGCGACAATTATCGTTGCATGTGTTGTCATCATCGAAGCACACTACACCAATCTGTACGAGTTAGATCAACAATGACAACATTCATTAGAGTCAAAATTCAAAAACTGTCTTTAGTGATAAAAATATCCACTTGTTTTTGTGTGTGGCAAGAGAAAAAAGTGAGAAACTTCTCTCTCTACATGAGCTACACTCTCCAATGCAATAGCTACAATGATATCTTCAAGTCCATGTTAGGTAGCCCTACATTATCTCTAGGTTCTTTACATCATCTTTCCACTGGTGTTAGGAACTTTCAGTTTAATGTTAGTTTGAACCAGTATTGTGTGGCTATTAGAAACTGCACCAAAAACCCCTGCCGGGTGTCAGGATGGGTTGTAAGGTTCATAACCAGCTTTTCTCAACAAATCAAATTCCTCATTCAGACATATAACCCTGGTTGTAAAGATCAAATATCAGCTTCTGACATCCAACCGCAGTTTTCAATTTTTTGAAAAAATCAAATAACTGTCTGGAAAACTAAGGGTTCTTTGCTGGTTCTTTCATGAAACCCAACCCTTCTTTACCCAGAAGCAGTTGGCTATTTATTCTGGTTTTCCAAATACTTCTTTGGAAGTGGAGGCTATTAACAAATTCAAAGAACCGTCCAACACTGGTTTGACAACTCGAAACTGGCCATAAGGGAGCAAAGCCATTGCACCATAAGCCACTTGTTATTATGAAGAAGCCAATCGCAAAGAGAAAGAAAGGAGAAAAAAAAAGGACACTGACAAATGCTTAAAACATGACACCACTGTGGCCGGAGCGACCATTACGTAACGCTTGTTTGATCGTCGGATCTGAAAAAATCCAACGGCTCAGAAGGGACCAACACGCAGAGGCTTCCTGCGATCGCTGTTTGCAGCAGGGTACAAGAGCTGATCTGTCGTGCGTGCACGCGCTTGTTCACGAGAGGTCTCTAGCGGGCGCTTCTTTGCTATCGCTATTTATCGGAATCGTCGACTTCACTCGCGAAGAAATTGTTTCCAACTGTAAGGTTTGCGTTGCGAGGTAAGTCTTAAATTTGATGCGAATTTGATTCCCGTGATGCTATGCAATTTTGTTGTCGCTTCTGCCGTTGCATCAAATTGTGACTGCTCAATACGGCAATCGAAACGTGGAATCTCATCGATTTCCCATGTGAAATCTTCTTCCGAGTGTCTGTTTCTCGGTATACGAATGTTGTAGGAGATATTAATGTTATTTCTTGGAATCGGTTTCGGTATATATCGCTATTGCTTTTCGTTGCGCTGTTTTTTCCGTGATTTTTGTTCCTTTTCCTTCGCTGTTTTTTCAGCAACTCGGAGCTTAGACTTCTGTGGTCTACTTACAGGATAATTCTGCATTATTTGTTGTTGCTACAGCTGAATTACTTGCAGAAAACTTCAGTACGTTGTAGATTCTGACCTCGGACATAGTGCAATATTTTATGATTTTAGAGATTGTTTGTAAATGGTTTGTGCTTTTTTGGAGATTGTTTGGGACGGTTTGCTTTGCGAGGGACCTGAACATCTGTTGGCTGTTTGATCCATTGTGCCAGACATTTGCGGTACTTATTCTTGCCTGTAAAGTGAAAGGAGGATTTACACTGAGAGGCAAGAGCAATAGGGGAGTAATCGACAGACATGGACGGATTGCTGGTGAGATCCACTTCGAGAACCTTGCTTGCAGCGCCGCAAGCCAGGCGGTACTCACGAGCCAGGCCTCATATTCCAACAAACATCTCGCGGGCGGTCGCACAACGTTCCTTTCCTTGCCCTCAACCACTTTCGAGTTCACTTTTCTCTAGGCCAGCATTTTTGAAAGTCTCGTCAAAGGAAATTCATACAAGGTCAATGAGTAGAGCGGGCAGGGCACGGGCATCTGGTGAAGATATTATGGATATGGAGGACCTACAAGGTATCAGTATCTTTACTGCTGACGGTGAATCTGTGCAATTCACAGATCTATGGGACCAAAAAAATGTAAGTTCAATCCTCTTCTTCACGAAACCTCACAATTGTTCCACGAATGTTTCTTTGTGCATGAACCAATTCTCTTGTTGTGTGAGAAAAGGCAGGGATTGCAACCTATTGACATGACTGAATGCAAGGTGTCTGTAAAATGCACAAAGTATTTCAATTGCTGGGATTTAAGGATGGTTTACTGTGATAGGACTGAATATAGGGTTTGTTTGTTATTCACGTGGATGGTAGAAAAAAAAATGTTCTGCAACATATTTTGACAAGCAGTTCAAGATGATGCAGCCTTGTTTTGTTGCAGGGAAAGGCTATTGTGGCATTCCTCAGGCACTTTGGATGTCCTTTCTGGTGAGAAGTAGTCATTTGCTTTATTATTTACATATTTTGTTGCGCCTGTGACCTCCATGGGTCGGAAAAACAAGTCTTTCTATAGGACAGAGGAAGACTTATATTCTGTCATATTTATGTCATGGCCAGAAAGTGCTTGATAAACTTACAGGAGCAGTTCTCTAGGTCATCTGACAAAAACTGAGTTTGTCTGACAGCTGGGAGTTTGCATCGGCTTTAAGAGATGCCAAGCCAAAATTTGATGCTGCTGGTTTCAAGCTTATAACTATTGGTGTCGGGCCTCCAAGCAAAGCTCGCAACCTTGCAGAAAATGTAAAATTGCCTTGTCACAGCTTTGCTCATCCATTTCAAACCAGTCTGATATTTGAATTTAGTGTTGCTAGACTGATTGCAAAAGGTACATGGTCCCTCCCTATCCTGGAGAGAAATCTGATAAGATCCTTTGCTGTACTATTTTTTTGGGGGTGTGGACAGTTGCCATTTCCTATTGAATGTCTCTATGCTGATCCCGACCGCAAGGTACATCTTAACAGCACACATATCTTGTCTTTTTAAGTCTTCATTGAACTCACTCCAGACCTTTATTATCTAGAAAAACCAGAGGGAAAAGTTTCTGGATGTCTTCTGTTTGATTCTGTTGTAGTGGTATGACACATATGCTGATAGAGTGTATTCCTTTGCATACTCTCTTTTGTTGACTCTACTAATTGTTCAATGTTTTGATATGCTTTTTTTTTTCTGAGTCTGTTACAGTTGAGTGGCATTCTATTTTTCTGGTAGGGGCATTGGCTTTACTTGTACTTAGTGGGCTATCTGAGCTGGTAACTGACTGGATATCATCATCTTCCTTTCTTTCTTTACCTCTTGCAGGCTCTCCTTGTTTTCTGATTTGCAGATAATGTCTGGATCACTAATTGCAGGCCTATGATGCATTGGGGCTTTATCATGGTGTGGCACGTACCTGGCTTAATCCGGCTAGTGTAAGATATAACTGAACAAGCTACTTTTTATGCTCAAAATCTTGTTGTCTGTTCTGAATCTCATGATTGTACAAGAAGATGTCTCACAAGGTTCTCTTGAAGGACTTGTTGGTGTGCTTGTGTGTCTCTCTGACTTTTGAAAAGCTGTTAGAGATAGACTGACTGATCTTTTTTGTGTTCAGATGCAAATATTTGGACGGCTAGACAAGGTAGCTAAAGCAGTGAAAGGTTGGAACTCGGGTGTCATGCCTGACGACTCAAGTGCCACTCTTCAGCAGGTGAAATTCATTCTCACTTATCAGATCCCAACAAGTGGATCAATGTACTGTTGTTTTCTCAGGTCTGGTGTAGCCCTATACCCATGCCAGAAGTTTGATGATGTGTTGAATACCTTTTTAAATAGTATTCATGGATGTTGTTGCAGGGTGGAGTTTATGTTTTTGATGGCTCCAGGTTGTTATATGCCAGAAAAGATGAATCCACAGGAGACCACTCTAAGATTGATGACATCTTGAAAAGCTGCTGCACTCCTGTGGCGGCTTGAACTGGTAATCTTCGCTATGTACCTGCATGTAACACTGTAGTAGATATGCAAATCCGATGTGAACTGAAGTTGTGATGTAGATCTGTGCCATATGGTGCCATCTGTTGGTCATGGAAAATGACAACCTTAATGCAGCAGTATTTGTTTACAGATTACTGATTGAAGTTTGATCCTGGAGGTTTGTGTTGGCCATACCTGAGATATTCAGATGCTTGGAGGAAACATACAACTGAAGAACTGGGGGTGGGGTTTCAGAATGCAGGACTTCAGTGGACAAACTCTGCCTTTAACACAAGTGCAGTTGTGTATAACACAATCAGGTTTTTTGATAACTCTTAATATAGCCAATTGCAACATGCTAGACAGTAGGAAGGAAATCTAGATGAGAACGGGACATCAACTTTGCAGTGGGGGTCTGGACTTCCAGGATAGAAGTTTTCACGAGAAACAGCATAAAGACACACCTCCTATGATGAGTTAAGAAATGTAAACATTGGAGTTTGAAGTCATTTCATTCCACATACTGGGCACCCTAGAGCTTTGGAGGATAGTTGTCCTGCTCTGACCAAGACTATGAAACTTCAAATTTTGAATGGAAAGCTTATGATCCTTTTAAAACTGTGCTGGACTCTGTGTCCTGCCATTGTCAAAACAAATAGAATGTCTAGGATTGTGAATTACTTATTCAAGAGTTTTTGGTTGTTTCCTCAAGTTGCCCTTGGAGTTATTTCTACTGCAATACTGGCTGCTCTAGGTCTAACATCACTATGCGTGTAGATTTGAGGTAGTCAGTCAGGTCAGTAAGTTTACTGCTATGTTCAAGATGATCACTGCTGAAAATTCTGCTGAGGCCTCAAGAGAAGGAAGATGGAAGTTTACATATTTGATCACATCTGAAGTGAGTTACAAGCAATGTATGAAGTTTGTAGCAATCTGGTCCTCATAGAAACCACTTATTATATGATTCTGTTGAGAGAAAGTAAAGTGAGGTTCTTTACTTGTTGTAATTGTAGTTCCCTTTACCATTACTTGCATTCTTGGCAAGTTTTTGGCTGGTTTTCATAGGTTAGCAGAGTCTGAGGTCACACAGTGGGTTTGGAGAGTCTTAAAGACTTAGAAAATGATAGAGGTCTGATATGATATGTCAGCCTTGAGGTGTACCCTAAACCCGAATGGCGCTATATGCTTACAAGAGTTTCTGCATTGTGCTGTTCAGACAAAAACTTTTCACCTGTTTCAAAAAGTATGGAGTGTAGATCCTGGCAGCTCCAACCCATGGTCATCTTGGAATTGGTTTTCAGTTCCACTCACCACTTTGTTTTACTATATGTTACACATGAAAGCCAACCAGCTACACTGGGTGTCTGTGGGTTGAGCAATTGTCTAAACATGGGTTTGAGAGAGAACATTTCAGGCCCCTATCGAGGTAGAGAGGTTCAACCTTTGAGGGCAATGTTGGCCACCTTTTGTATCTCAAGTAGGCATAAATCATGGTGTAAGTTAATTCTTTCATGTTCACATTCCAGACGGATGCCAATCCTGAAGAGGCTTAGTACTAGCTTGTAGTCTCAATTCTTTGCTGGAAGAAATTGAAGATTTTGACCAGAAAGCTGAAAACCAAGACCATGCAGGAAGAAGCTCAGATGGTCCTCTTTTTCATTTTCTTTTGGGTCATCAGATTATGTCTGAAAGGCCGCTGTTTGGCTTTGAAAATCAATCATGGGTGATGGCTTGCTGAATTCAGTGTTTACCATGGAGACAATCATGAATTCTGTGACTGGTTCTTGCAAGCTCTTGGATACATATTCCATAGTTATGGCAAAGAAAATTTCAGCCTTTGTTCATGTGGTATGTACTTGGAATATCCTGCAAATGACCTGCGTTTACAGCAAATGCAGTCCCTATATAGATGCTTCTTTGGTGAGTTCAATTCACAAATATGGTTTTGTTGGATGGTGACTAGTGCATCACTGAATAGCTTCGTGCATCTGAGTTTTGAAACCTGTGGCTCTTTGGAGCTGGATTAGTCAATAGTAGTGGCATTATCGCTGATCAAACCTGTGGCTCTTTGGAGCTGGAGAAACAATGTGCAGATGGATTATAGGAATGAGTATATGGTGGTTAAATGTAGGAATGAGGACACAATATGTTTGTGATCTGAGTGGAGCCCAACCATTGATGATGATGCATTTCAGCAAAGTAGCACAAATTAGTCTACAAGCATTAGTATCAAAGTGACACCAATCAGTACAATTTAATACAGATCTGCAGCGAAATGAATACAAATTAGTAATTTTTTTGGCTAATGCCAAATGAGTTGAGTTGTCATCTTATTTTGGCTCAGCTTAAGGAGTGTTTAGCCATCTGCAATCAATTAGAGGGGCCATGGGTGAGAAAGCTTCCTACCACGAGAGGGACTAGCTCTCTTCGTTTTTTTTTGGTTCCTGCAGGCTGTGCATCTTTTGGCCTTTCTTTGGCCTTCCCTTTGTTTTTGTCTCTCTTGTGATGGTTCTGACCATCAATCTTTTATTGGATTTATGTGATAATCAAAAAAGCTGCTGATTGAACAATGCTCCTTTGTGCTAATGACCCTAAACCCCAACCATTAAAAAATATTTAAACAATGAGGTCAATACATAAATAAATACAAAGTAGTACTCACAAAATAGTCTACCAATCCAAGATAAAATAAAAATAAAAAGATAATAGTCACCAAATACCAATTGCTCGAAGGAAAGAAAGAACCAATGGGTATATATCTCTCCAGACAAGGAGAACAATGAGTATATCTCCGGTCGAGGTCTTGTCTTCAACGGCCAGATTCAACCTGCTGTTGGCTGTGATTAATGATGAGAAGAGCAGGGGTGTGCTTAACCATGAGAAGAAGACAAATAATGAAAGAAAGGGAAAAGAAAAGGACAAGAGAAACATGACGGCTTCCCACCTTTTTTTAACCAGCCACCTTTTTAGGTCGACTGCGCTGAGCTGCATGCGGATGCTGTTGTGGTGGGAAGTGTAGTCGTTTCGCATTAAGGAGGTTTTTGTCTTGTCGCCTTACACTGAAGTTGAGCTTTGGATCTGGGGGTTCGGCCAGATTTCTTCACTTCTACTTGTTTTAGAAAGTCTTGTGATTGGATCCAGGAAAATTGTGCTGAGGAAATTTTAATTTGTGGAACTTTTTGTTCATCTCCTAAGCTTGCAGGTGTTCCGTCAGCTTGAAGTGGAAGTTTCACAAGTGCGCGTACTTTGCCTCTTGATCTTCTGATCTTCTGGGTTTTTGGAGAGGAATTCCTCAGCTGTGGAGGAGGGACTACCAGTTTGCACACTCACGGGGAGTTCACAGGAGGGGAGTCGAATTACTACTTGGTTTGTTCTCTACTCGGTCGTTGCATTGTGTTTGTTGTGCTAACAGGATTGAATGTAGCTGGTTTTGCAAAATGCATATGCAGGTTAGAGTCAGCCACAAAAATTGCGCGGAATTCTAGCAATGTCGGACGCTCTCAACTCGATGATGTTCGAGAAGGCATGCGATCTTCTCGTCAATCAATTATGCTTCCCGCGCGCAACAGTCTACCGAAGTGTTCGCACGATCTTGAAGGTACTTTATGAGCGAGGGGTGAGGTATTGATTTTCTTTAGTTGTCACAGTAAATCAGCACTGAATGTCACGGTGGACTCAAGAAGCCCCTTGAGCTGTTGTTACAGGAGCTGATTCTGTAGCAGTTCATTTGCTGTACGGACCCTTGTAATCTATTCAATAGCTGCAGCCTGCCAGCTTGAATTGGATCAAACTCAAGTTGCGCCCTAATGTCTTGAGCATACCTGATGATACCTGTGTCCTTGATTTGGTTGCTACTGCACAGCTCTACAAAACAGATGACCCGGAAGTGGACCTTGCTGCATGTTGGAAACTCATGGAAGAGGACAATTACCGCATTATTGTGGACCATATATTGGAGTCTCAAGCAGAAGTTGAATCTGAGAAGGTGAGCACGAAGCAGGACTTGCTGAAACCATCCAAGAATTTCTCAATTTTAGCAATCTATATCATCATGTATGTCTTCGAGGAGATGTGCACCCATATTCTTTGTGAAGAGGATTGAACTTTGCTGTTGAAAGTCATTTGCTGTGTAACATAATAGAGACTTCATATGGAGGGGCAGTAGGCTTAACATTCAATAGTTTTATTGCTGTTCATTACAGCTTGGTGTAATTGAGAATCTTTTGAAAAGCTCTAAACTTCATAGTAGGGGACAGTAGAGGAAGGGGGAACAATGGTAACTGGTAAAGTTGATTGTGGTAAGGAGTCTCTACCTTCAAACTCCACATGTTTCTGTTCTTTGACTGTGATAGCAGCTGCTTGCTAATTGCATGTTTGTTCCTCTATGTCTTCCCGCAGTCCTTGTCTCATCTGCAAATGATGACAAATGACAAATGCAATGATGACAAACTATGCTCATGGAGAGGATACCAAAACTTTCATATTGTACATATTGTTCGGAGCTGTTGTTGCAGCTACTTCTCTTTGAAATTTGATAGCCTTTGATACCTGCTTTTGTACCTTTATGATACAGAAATTACCAGTTCTCAAGGCTGATCGGCGACGAAAAAGGAGGAGCTTTTGTTCTCAGCCTGCTCCTGAAGACACAGCACCTTCATCTCCAAGACAGGTTAGTAGTTACACATAATTCTCTTTTACAGCAGGAAACCAAAGCTCTTCTAGAGTTGCTGAAACATGTCCCATTCTGCAAGCCTGACATTCACAATGTGCAACAATGTACACTTTTGCAGATCAGCCCACCACTTGTGATATATCTGCCAGCTCCTGGAGATGGATGGCCTGAACCAATGTTACATGGCGCAGCTGGGACCGCTATGGAGGCCTGTGTCAGCCAGAGGAAATTAGAGCCAAAAGGTGAGGTTCTAATTCCAAGCTCATGATTCATTGTTCAGTTTATCAAACTGTATTATCAACATGCATGACTAGTGTTAGACTGATTCAAAGCATGTAAACAACTAGATAGGCTTGGCACAATACATGCACATTTTAACTTGCACTGATTGTAATGAATCAGATTCAGAGGGAGAAATTCAGACTTTGGATCAGACTGAAAACTGCACACCAGAAACTCCTCGTGTCTGCCAGGGATCATTGAACAGAAGGTTTTGCACGACTCCATGCCCAGACTGTATTGTCCAGATGGCATCTCGCTGGAAACCCAGACAGGTAGCATCAGACAATGTGGTCGGTAGGGGTGAAGCTTCAGTTGCGGTAAGTCGTGGCCGAACAGATTCCCCTCGCAGCAATTCCATTTCACTTCAAGTTGCCAGTGTATCTCACCATAGCAACTCTCCATCCAGTGTAGCTGCTGTTGGCAGGACATGTGCATATCCAGCTCCTGTTTTTGTCCGTGCACAAGCAAGCACTGTGTCTCCTTGTTCTCCAACCCCTGCCCCTGTCTGTACAATTGCAGCTAGTATCTCTCTGTCACACCGGTCACAGTTCCTCCAGCCACCACCACTGCCTTCCCTTCTGCCTCTTCGAAATCCATGCCAAATTGCTTCATCAAATCTGACACAGAAACCACTGTCAGCTATGCTGCAAACTACTGCCTCGCCTGCAGAACCCTCCTCAAATTTGTCAAACTTGCATTCTGCTCCTCTTGCTTCCATTCCCCATCAATCAGAAAGTCCATCCTCTTGTCACCAACCTCAAGTGCTTTTTCCTGCCAGATTTTCAACTTTGGTTGATAAGTCTGTGGCAGATCAGAGGCAGGCTATTGCAGCTACCTCCATCCGTGGAAAGTTGGAGTACTTGCAGAAAGTGAAGGAACCTGCAAAGGTGGCTTTCATGGAAAATATTCCAAGCAGCTCCACCAGAGATACAGAGGCTGTCCTCAGACAGCTCCTCAAGAGCATTTTGGACACCTTTGAGTTCACTCCAGTGAAGCATGGCACTTTGCAGGAGCTTGTGTACCCAGCTGCTGACCAGAATTGTGCTTTAGTCCGATTTTTCTCAGAAGCTCTGGTAGGCATTATTGTAGACTACTGCTCCTTTGAAGGACGTTCAGGACTCACAATTGATGGTACAGAGCTGATCATAAGGAGAACTGGAGAAGATGAGCCTGCCTTATCTTTCCAGAGCTTGAAAGCCCAAGCGAGAGGACGGGCTTTAATACCAGGAAACATGGTGTATGTCAGTGGTGTCCTTGAGAAATGGTATGCAGATCTTGAGGCTCTGAGAGGTCTCTTCACAAACATTCTTGAGATGCAGAATGAGGATTCAGTCAACATGGGGATGATTTCATCCATCTTTGTTCTTCCCAAGCATCGAGGTGTATGGTTGCAGCTGGCTTCAATAGCAATGGCCGATCTCCTTTTTTACCGCAGCTCAAGGTACCCAAGTCTGCTGGAGCCCCTGGGTTCATCTGTGGTACTTTGTCGCCATTCGCAGGTAATTCCATTACTTGCAGTTTCACAAAAAGAGATAGCATTATTATGGGGAGGCAAGGAGTATCAAAGGCAACGGATTCTTTTGCTGCAGTTCCAAACAGAATATGTAGCCAGCCTTGCTCGTGAGAAGGTAAAAAACTTATTTGAATACACTCTGAGGAAGATCAAACGGTGTGGACTTAAGGAGGCTGCTCTTGAGTCCATTGTACCTGTAACTGGAACACGGAATGTAGAGGTTACAATGACTTCAGAAAATGCAGCAAATGCAGTCATGGACTATTTCATTGCAGAACCTAAGAGATTTGTGTTGGAAGGTGGGCCTCCATTCCTTGTATGTAGACATCCACAATACATTCGACCAGGAGCTATCTATAAACTGCAGCAGCAGGTGGGAGCAGCTCATAAGCAAGAAAAAGAGGGCATTGCATTATGTGTGCGTGGGGTTGAAAAGATCCAGTGTGCATATGCATTGTGTAGTGCCTTGAATGAGGTATTTGAGAGGGCAATTGCAGGTTGTGGTGTGCTTGAGATGGGAACACAGGTCATCCTTGATCTGTCAATAAGGAACATGCAAGAGATGGTAGTTGTTAGATTGGTGGATGTGAAAAGTACAACCTGTCTCCTTGCAGTGAAGGAGCCTTTGCAGCTATCTGGGAGGACCATCATCTTGTCACCTATGGAGCCAAGCCTATCCCCCTCTACATCCTATCTTCCACAGCAAGCCTCAGCAATATGGGGACCTTGCACACGGTACATGGAGCTTGGAGGCACTGTGCCACCATTTCATGCACCTCTACATGGATCTGCACATCCTCCAAGATGGTCAGATTTTTCTCATTTCCCAAGCTCCCCGCACATCCCAGCATATCCATATTCTCATGGAAGGCCATCAATCCATCTGCCTCTTCCTCCTGGCTATTGTGGAGGATATTTTCCTGCTCTAGGCCATGGCTGGAGATGACATTATCAAGTACATATCAAGGTCTGTAAATATTTCATCTGTTTCCTTCTGGTTTCTTGTTTTGAGATTCACACTCATGTTTTCTAGCTCTCCAGAAACTTGGGATAATGTGAAATTCATTGTCCACTTAAACAAACAGGGGAATGTACAAGAAATTTGTTAACTGTTCACTTTATTATCAGAGAGCGATTTTTAGTAGGTACTAAAATCTGTCTGACCAGACCCAAACTAGACTTCTGAGACAAAGAAGACTGGATTGATAATCTTTGCACTTTCTTTTCAAACACCTCATCTTGCTACATCCATACCAGTGTGAGAGATGAGAAAAGAGCTCTGAGATGCTCTGTTGTAGAATTATTCTCTTTGCCAGATTGTAGCTGAAAATTTGAGGGAATTGAACATGCTCTGAAACTGAATGGTTCATTGAATCCAGAAGGTACTTATACTTGGGGTCTGGATTTGTTGTTATGCTAAACCATAAAAGTGATGACAACCTCCTTATCACTGTGGGTAATTCCTGCTTGGTAAAACCTAGATTCAGGAAATGACTAACTGTTCGCTTCAATTCTTCTCCACATTCAGTGTTAGCAACTGTGAGTGCCATGTTACTCTCTTCCCATTATCCTCTGGCTAAACTTGAATGCCTTCAAGAAACTTAAAATTTTGCTGAATCTTGCCCTCAATGCAGTAAGCTGAGATCATGAGCTTTGTTGTCAAGACCTTGAGTAGCACAGGCCCCATCAGTCCAAGACTGCAAAGTAACTTGATTGTTGGCACTACATGTTCTACACTGAAGCCTAAATGCTATTGAACATTCTAGATTACCTTGCCAAGATCTTTCTGCTGAAGTCTCAGGTTCAGAATGAATACTGTCTTCCTTTCAAAATTATTACGAGTCTTCAATAGCTGCAAGTGTCATCTGAAAAGTTTCCCCATCAACACTGGCTTAACACCCAGACATGGAACGTTCAATGTTGGCTGAAAGTCCTGTTCAGCTCATAGCAAAACAACCATGAGAATGATCTACACTAGCATTTATGATCATCAATCAGACACCAATTGGATGCAATCCCTTCTCCACATCATTGTAGAATTAAATGGATCTGTGCACCAGAAGCCCACCTATCTGCTTTCACTGAATCTGCTCAAAGTATTTCACCAGGGGTGCAAGCTTACTTCCTGCATTTACAGTGAATAGAATGAGATCCTACTAACCTTTTTGCATCCTTCTGTGTTGTAGTAATCACTTCACTGAATGCAGATGAAATTATACAGTGGTTTGCCTTTATTGTAACACTTCTGGAGCTCCAGTATTCTCTTTTGGAAGCTATCTCATGTTCATGCTGGAGATCTGACTGCAACTTGAACAACTGCATTTGCAAAGACAACTGGCTCCCACTATCCACACACATGTGGTGGATTTCAGACATAGGTGCTTTTCTCTCCAATTTTTATACAAGTATGTTCAGATTATAGCTTCACATGCTGTCCCTTGTTTGATCTAGCATCCACATTAGTCAGTAGCCAGTTGAAAAGAAAGTTCTGTTGATCTTACATGACAGCTAAATTCAATGTTAAAAGACCCAGAGACCTTTGAATTTCCTGCATGCTGTTCATCTTCCAGCACATGTAAATGTACAGTAGATGGAAAGGCAAACCAGCAAGTAACTCTCCAGCCCAAGGCTTGTTGCTTCCAAATCCTTCACCATGTGCTGTTCAACACATTTCTGAAGCAACAATCAAACAGAACCCCCACTGCACCCGGGTGAAAAGGCTTTGAGCTCGTGAAGGTGCTCATTCAGTGAAGCAAGAGAAATCAAGGACAAACCATGGATGTGCAGCTGACACACTATTTCTCATTCTTCCATTTATACAAGTAAAATATACAATGAGATTCCAAACCTGTTTGTGTGTCTTCTCAGGTGTAACACTCAGCTCCACCAATTTGTCAATATTGTCATCTTTTCCATGTGCAGTCTAGCATTGTGAATGCCTTGACTGTGTTTCTTGAATCTGCAAATCCAATTTGCTCTCCCTGTAAAGACCAAAGCTCTCCAGTGCACGCCTGAATCCTTGGTCTTTTTAGAGCATAAAACGTTTGCAAAAACAAAAGCTCTTCTATGCATGCCTGAATCGTTTGGTCTCTTTAGAGCATAAGAAGTTTAGCATCCAGCTTTATGAAAACTCAAATTACAAGACATGGAGCTGAGTTGGCTTGAAGAGATAGTCACTGAAAATAGCTCTACTGAATAGTAGCTGACTTACCACTGGCTTACAGTTATATATGCATGGAAATACCATCACACACTCCTGGCTACCCAAGCACCTGTCTAACAATGTGAATACACAATGAAAAAACAATGGCACTGCTATGACACCTCTCAAGAATTTTTCAGTTCTTCAACTTGTACGCAACCTTCAAAAACTGATAACATTCTTGAGAGATAAGATTGTGCTGACCCATGGGGTTAGGTTGCCCAAGATTTTCTGCACCTCCTTGGTACAAAGTTCTATCTGGATTTTCCCTTCTGTCCGATTTCTGGCTGCAGAAGGCTACATACTCATGCACAGTAGGCTGAGTACACAGCAAGCATACGACAGAAGAATGCAATGGAGAGAGATAAGAGGTTGGAGGACAATTCATGTTGAAAACTTGGCTTACAGACACAGATGGACTGACTTTTATGTGTGCAAGAGTGGGCTCCATTGCAGCAAAATGTTCATGCTTAAATGCTCTTGATTTTTCCAGTACTTGAATTCATATACTTTTTCCTGCAAACTTGTATTCAGTATCTGCGAGTTTGTGTTCCCACTCTCTGTGCAAAATGCAAGATGCCATCAGTAATGTAGCACTCTTTCCTTATGAACATATGATTGCTGATAACAAGGACAATTCCACACTTTCAGGATCCTTCGCGCACCACATTTCCAACATGCAAAACAGAAGAAGAAAAAAGCCTTCATTGAGTTATAGACAATGGACATTTCAGGATACTTCTATAATGTGTCAGCCATAGCAAACCTGCCTGAGTTGCTAGTAGTTTCTTGTGCTGTATTGCACACTTTTCAAGCTGTTTGAGCTCTTCTTCCTCTGCCTGACAACTTGATGCAGTAAAATTCATGATTGGTTTGTTTTGCAGAGAGGGCAGCTACATGACATTGAAGCAGATTTGTGCCTTTTTTTCCTTTTTTTTCAAAAAACCATATCATCATTTCTGTTTGCAGCTATAGTTACAGGATGATCATCATATCAGAACGTTGATTTGATTGAGCATATCAGCAGTTTCACTGAGAAGCTTCCTCTCTCCAACAATTTTTGAACAAAGAAAACTTCGAAAGTCTAGTTGTCATATAAGATCTTTCTGCACTGAAGTTTCCAAGGTTTGAGAGCCTCGGTTCTTCTCTCTAATGCATCCCTCATATTAGCATCTCTCATGCTGCTATTTTTTTAGTTTGCTGTTTTCCCCCTTCTTAACAGCTTTCAGGAAATACACCAAACTCAATGTTTGGTAACCCTGTTACAGATATTTTATTCTGGGTACAAAAATGAAAGCTTGAATGACACAATTGCCCTTCAACCAAAGACTTTGTGTTTAATAGTGGAAAACCATTGCTAGCTTGAGGGCTGTTATCTGTGCTGTCCTTCTATGGTTGGAATTCCTTGCAGGTTTTGTGTTCTACATGTGGTGTTGGTTGTACAATGATGGTTAGGGATGCATCCTCCTTGTTTTCCTAAGTAAGCTACCCTGAGTAAAAGTGTAGACAGTTGATAAGCCCTAGACATAAGGCACAATGCAAACACATAATATTCAATGAGGTCTTGCCATAACATGAGGAACTCAAAGATTGGGGAAGTGGCATTCCTTAGATAATCACTAATTTCCTCATTACAGATTTTAGAAAGTCATGATTCACATTTGGTCCTTGTTCAAGGATACCCATGCCTGCAATCATGTTCAATGTTGTCACGATGTGCAAAAGAGTGTGCAATAGAGTTATGTGGATACACCAGATATTTGGTATGCAAGAGCATCATCCAAATTCTCATTCTACACATCTGATCTAGCTCCATAGCTAGAGGAAAACCAAAGTAAGAATAGCTTTGCTTCTTGAGAAGGTCCCTCACAAGCTGAAGTGATCAACTTCATCAATTAGGCATTTTCTCTTTCCAGCTTAACCCGCCAAAGTCACTTCTGCTCTATACATGAACACCTGAACTAGAAAGCCATTTGTTGCCTCAAAAGGTTGTGCTTGCACAATAGGGATTAGTCAGGAACATGAACTTCCTGGTTGCATGGATTAATTGATTGGTCTTGTATCAATGCACGAAATAATGGCACTCCATGGTTGCATTGTATCAACCTTGAGAAAGGCAGAACCAAAAATTCCACACTTGGTAAACGAAGAAACAAAGTCTAAAAACTCACAAGCTCTGAAGACTGGCCTTCCTCCCTAATGGCATGTATCTGAGGAGATAGAGGAGAACAAAGAAGGCATGAAGGCTAAGCCAATAAAATAAGGTAGCACAGTCTTCTGCTAAGGAGGTTCAAGGCCACACTTTCCAAAGCCTGATGTGTTGAAATGAAAGCTTTAGACTTTATGCAGACTTTACATCAGCTGAGAGAGGTTCAACCTTGCTGTTGTTAGGGTTTATAGTTCTGTTCCCAATGTTCATTGCGTTAGCAATCTCTACATAAGTATGAGGAGATGATGCTTGCAGTTTCGATATTAACAAGTCTTCAACATGTTTTCGATTTGAAATCCAACAGAATGGGTGACAGGTCTCATTGGGGAAAAGGGTTTGTGCAGCATAGTCCAATGCCAGTTTATCTGGTATGTAACCTTCAAATTCGAGCCATCAAAGTTGAAGATAGTGAATCAGTCTTCAAACAGATACTGCACTAGACTAGTCATCATGTCAAGGTGTGTTTTAGTTTGCAGAACAGAATGTCCCATGCTGTCAAGTCAGTTTCTTTCAGTTGTCAATGTAGACTGGTTGCAGGCAAAATAGCATGCTTCGAGTTAAGGAGGCCTTCAGATTGATGGGTTACAGGTGACAACAATTAGTAGTATAGAGTACAGAGGTATGGGAAATTTGATTTCAAAACTGGATTGCTGTGCATCCCAAGGTGTTCAAAGCATCAAAAGTCAATGTGGCCACATTCTTAAGGTGTTTTATAGTTTTGGTCAATGACAATCTATATGGGTGGTAAACAGGGAGATACATGAACTTTTTGCATACTTCATCCGACTGTTGTTTTATTCCAGAACCTTCTTTGCAAGAATGAAGTAAGATTTTCTGAATTTCACAATACTTCAATATCTCACCAAAATGCAAGAGTGAGGCAAGAATGAAGTGAGATTTTCTTCTTCAAACCACTCCTTCAAATATAGTATTTTGTCAAATATCATGTTCTTGCACCATCCATCATGGAGTTTGCAACTTTGACTGCATCTGGATCAAATATGTATCTCAGCAGAACCACTTTGATGAGCAAGGATGACATCCAAGGGAAGTCATAAGGTGGTACTATATTCAGCCTCAGGATCGAGCACACAACAAGTCCTGCTTCAAAACCATCAGTGTTCCATGGATAGAATGGAAACTTGCCATTCTACTCCATGTTATCCAATGCATAACTCCCACAATTTAATGTGTCAGACAACCAAGATACACAACCAAGAACCATGTCCAATCTATTCCAAAAGAGCTTTTTTTTATAATATTGGTGACCACCCATTGATCATGACTCTGGTTTCTATAGCCGAAGTTGACATGTTGTATGCAAGCCTACAACACCAACTCTGTTCATCAAAATGCAAGAGTCGTGTTGAAGTCTAACAAAACACTGAAGGTGTTCACAAGGCTTGCTTTAGCTCTTTTTCTGCACTCACAGTCTTTCACAGATTCTTCAATTTCCAACCACCCCAAAACAGTGTATTGACAAGATAGCTATCCAATTACTTTCCCCAAGAATTTTTGAACATCCTGCTGTACTATATACTACCTGCAAAAAAATGCCGCATGCTCTTGAAGAGTAATTTCTTCATGAATGGCGCAAAGAAGTTGCATTGAATTGAGATCACTGTAACTGGTAAAACACCTCAAGCAAGGATTGTTATCTAGCCAAAAGTGCACTCTTAAACTAGGTGCACCATGACCCTTTCGCTGTTGGGTCCTCTATCTAAAATTCTACATAGAAATTGAGTCACAACTTCTATTGCACTGCTATCTATATGTGCAACCACTTTCCAAAACAATTGCATTTTGCACCTTACTTTAATATTGTGAATAGAAAATGCTTCACTGAAATTATGGCCAAACAAAGAGCTGGTCATGTGAACCTAGAGAACTTTTGCATTAGAATTTTGCAGAAGGGAGACCTTTTTCAATATTATTTCCATGCTTCCTCAAGCATCATTCACACCCTCCCAAGGTGATGGCTTCTTCCAGGAGTAATAATAATGTCAAATGCTCATAAATTTGTAAGCAGCAAAACTAGAGAGAAGGAAACTTCTACAAAGTTTGAGCAAAATGGGCTGTCTAGTGCTGTGAACACAAAGAAGAACTTGCTCTCCACAAGAGGTAGATAACCGTGTTGGCCCCATATTTGATTTTGTTGATAACCACTGTTTCCAGTTCTCAGAAAAATAAAAATCAAAAATATAGTTCTCAAGTTAATATAGACTACAAAAACAAAAACCACAAAAAAATATATGCATTATATTATTGTTAGTAATAAGATTTGAACTCAATTTCCTTTTGGGTTTGAAAGAAAGTCTTTATCACTAGACAACAACAACTAATGTAAAAATTTAGATTTTTTCCATATATTTAAAGTCTATACACGCCAATGACTTTAGCTTTAAAGCCATAAGCATAAATTAAATGAACTTTAAATAAAAATATCGACCAACATTGTAACATGTGTAAAGAAAGTTGTGGCTTGTGGTTAAGACATTAGCCTCCCTCTAATGGCTCCCTTTTAGGGATAATATGAAAACCAAGGCAATTATGAAATTTTGAGAATAATAATAATAAATTCAAAGAAAAAAAAAGCCAAACATTGAATAGAATCGAAACCAATAATTATTTTTAGAAAATGAGAATCGCCCAACAAGAAAGTGGAATTTACCTGTCATTTTGAAGAGCATTATTCTTGAATTCCAGGGAAAATCAAGTTCGTTACAAACTTTCTCCAGGAATTTTAAGTTAAGAAATAGCAGTTATGGGGCTTACCTCCCCTTTCTTTAGTTAACATGCTTCACGCAACTTGTCAAGGTTTAGGCACTTAGTGGTTCCCTTACTTCCGTTGAATACATAAATTATTTATTTATTTATTTATTTTTGAAACATTCATTTCAACAAATGAAATATTCTTAAATATCCACTATTTTCCTTCACAATATTTTTTGATTTGGAAGAAATAGTTTTTGAAAATTTCAACATTTCTGAAAATAATATAATTAGTGTTGAATTGGCCATGGTACTAAGGTATCTAGATGTGTCAAAATAATCAATCACCTTCCGAGGAATGCACTCAATAAGTACCCCCAAGTTTCTAATGGGGGTATTAGCCCAGCCCAGGCCAAAAATGGTGATGAACTCTTATGGAACATAGAAATTTCATGCAGCCAATGGGAAGGCTCACAATTGCTCACAATTGTAACTTACAATTGCTACCTTCACTTTCTTGAGGCGGCAAAAAATCCAACAAAAACTGATGGTCGGAACCGTTAGCCCCTGAATTTATTTTTATTTTTTTTCCAGTTTTCCCATGTCGCACCCAAAGTGATGATAAGCCATAAGAGGATTTAGCTAAATATGGCTATACAAGACAAATAGAAAAATTAAAAAATTTAAGAATCCTACTATATGGTGGTGACCTATTAGAACTTACAATCTAAATGTGGCTATTTTTTTTTTTACGAAAGAAAGCTAAAAATCTGCCCAAATCTTCCCCCCCCCCCCCAAAGTGACAATATCATATGTCTGCAATTAATTAAGAATGTGACAAATTTTGTGGAATTTTTTCCAAAAGTCCTTTGGACCGTGTTGCTAGGCCCTAAAAAATTTCCCAAAATGGTGGCCACGGCAAAAACATCACTGCCCTAAATGCCTGGTATGTCAAAAATGGTTTTTGGGATATTGTAAATAAGTCTTAATTTCTTTGAAAAAATGGTTTTAAATTATGTGGATGATTCTACAAATGATATCATGTATGTGTGCTCTTGTGGAACGTGTGGCAATGAGGCTTTATCTAATCGTGGTCATCACCACCATTTTCGTCAATTGTCCCTTATGGGAAGTTGAAATTATCAACACCTTCGTGCAACATTTTATAGGTCTTTTTTTTGCCAAATTGAGATCATACACAAATTAGATGGTTTAGAATTTGATTTAATAACAAATTTCAAGATTTCTTTGTGCCAATTTTGGTGCAACTTAAAGTTGTGAACTTCAACCTAAAGTTGGGAAAATTATATCAACCAAGTTGGAATGGTGTAAGGAGATGGCTTTAGAAACTATATCTATAGTGGCATTGCAAGTTGCATGAAATGTGGTGCAACTTGTTTTGGGGAAGATCACCATTGCTTCATTGCTAATCATGCTAACTATGGTTTGGATCCTCTTTGTCTATTTCATCTCCTCCTCTCCTCAACTTTTCAAGAAGAAAAACGTTCCTCTATGTGAGCATCAATTGTTTGGTCTTCTAACATTTTCGAAGATGATTTTGAAAGTTGTCATTTGCAAATAATTTCAAACATAACATTTCAATTACAAAATTTGAAATGGAAACTTTGAGAAAGGAAATAGTAATATAGAGGCAATAGTAATATGTGCGGGAGAAATACATATAATGTATGTACACAAACACTTGGTCAACAAATCTTGTATCACACATGTCCTCTATGTAATATGAATTGCAATGTTTGGGCTTTGAACTTTTGTGTGTAGCAATCCTAGGGCTTTCGATGTTGGGCAATCTATTGCAATTGACAAAAAAAAAACCACACCACACTTTCACATCTTGGGCTGAAAAATATGGACCCATCTTTTCCATCAAATTTGGCTTTATCAAACAAGCTGTAATCAATTTCCAAGAAATTGCAAAGGAGGTGTTGTCCAATACTTCAAAAACTTGACATGATCTAGAAGAACTTTCAATCTCCCTAAATGGTTGGTCATTAGTCATAACTAGATTCTTTTTGTTAGGATTTTGAAATTCAAATTGTTCATGAAGCTCCTCAAAAACTTCCTTAAAATTTTAGGTAGAAACTTTGAGAAAGGAATTATGTATATTTAGATTGTTGATCTATCGATATTGTGTTGGTGATGATTACAAATTTTGATGGAATTTTAACGAAATCATTGTCATAGGCCTTGAAAATTATAACTAGCAACAAAAAATTGGTGGTAATGTCAGACTATGGTGATGATCACCACATGTTGAAGAAGCTTGTGGTTGGTAATCATCTCAACACCATTTCTCAAGCAACGAAAAGGAGTCCATATAATAATCATATTCCCAAATCAAATGTAGATTCCAATTAATATACGTTGGACGAACACCCAAGCTATTTATATGAATGACATATAACTTGTTGTAAATTTTTAAACAATAATGAATTGTTGAACCTTGATTAATGTACTTTTATTGTCTTAATATATTGTTGCAGAAACATAATTGTCCAATTCGAGAACATGCCATGTTTTCCATTATGGATAACATGTTTTGAAACTTGAAATATAGCCTTACTCTTAATGGCGGGTGTGAGACAATGGTTCATGGTGTTCAAACGATGTTAAATTTGCGTCTAAATTAAGTCGTGCTATAGGTGAATGTTCATAATGCCTTCAATTTAACATCATGATTAACCATTTTTCAAGAATTATGGTTTTTGCCCGGTTCTTTGGATTAATTTTTCCCATTTGTTTGACGATTTTACACATGTCTATCCCCATTGTATTTTTTTCAAGATTCTCAACACAGGGATCTCATAGTCATTTTGTCAAAATTAGGTACACGACAAGGGGACCCATTGGGAGGAGCGTTGTTTGTTCTGGCTCATTTTTGTGTTTTTCGCTTTATAGTAGTAGCCCACCATACTTGTGTTTTCCTTTCCTTAGCAAATGATACACATATAGTAAGTCTCACATTAGATGTGATTCTTATGTTTTTACAATTGCAAGAGTTATCAACATTAGCGTTTTAAATGTAGCTTGGTTTCTAAGGGTTGGACCACTATGTATCACTTCCTCTTGACTTTTTTACTTTCAATTCAAGTTTTCATATTTTGGGCACACTAATGGGATCCACATCATTTGTTGAGTTGTTTATGGTTAAGGCTCTTCATAAGGATCTTGCGACGATATCTAATCACCCTATGTTTGTAGATCCTCATGTGACTTTTGCAATGCTCTCATCGTGTTATGCCCAGCACCCAAGCTACTTGCTTTGTACAATATTTTCATCTCCAAATATTATAACATTACATTGAGTTTGATACTTGTACCATAGCTATGTTGAAAAAGTTGGTGTGGGAACTTTTGGTGGTTCTATTGGTCATTTAGTTTGTTCTTAGGTCACTCTTCGTGTTTCTTCGAACGGGCTTGCCATCTCTTCTATGGTTTGAATTGTTGCCCCCACATTCTTGAGGTGTTGGGCATTGATCGCTCCTACATTTGCCACTCTTTTGCAACAAGATGATACTCATACCATAAATACATTGGAGAAGTTACTTGAGAATCTAGGAAGACCCTTAATAGGGTTCCTTCCCCAATGTAACGAACATTTTCAAATTTAGGGATCTTTCAAAAGTGTAAGGTACCTAGGCCATAGCCCAACAAGACTGGGCCTGAGAATCCGGGAAGACCCTTAATGGGGTTTCTGCCCCAATGTAATGAACATTTCAAATTTAGGGATCTTACAAAAAGGGTACCTTACATTTTTGTAAGATCTGTGTAATTGCAGATGGGAAATTCTGTGAGGGGAGGTGATTTCATATACAAAGATGCAATTTGCAAAGTTTATTTTGGTTTTGGATGGAGCAGATTTCACAAGTTACAGCGGTGTGGAGATCTGTAGATGGCACCAAACATTTGCAAGAGTCTGACAAGGAGTTTCAGCAAAACCACAGGTCCAACAAGACTGCACATGTCTCACCAGTTGCCAGTACAAAAAGCCTATTCGTGTTGTCAGAAGTTAGAACATAGCTGGTTGTTGTATGGATACCAGTTTTCTTCACAGTAGACACCCTGAATGCATAGCAACTCATGAGAGGCTCTAACTTTCCTGACATATTAAAGTACTCCTGTCGTCCGAAGAAATTACTAATAGTGTTGCATGAATTTCCAAACATATCAAAACGCTCCTGTTGACAAACTCTACAATACTAGGCCCTTTGGGACTATCTGCACTTCTGTTTGTTAAGTTGAATAAACAGTTAAAGATTGCCATTGTCTAGATAGCTGGACCACTGACATAGAGGACAGAGGCAGAACTCATAGCATAAATGCCTCCAATACAAGGACCAAAACTTTCATTTTACAGCCATGTTGTAGCCATGTACGTGATTCTTGTACCTGCCAGTTTTGCAGAAACGGTGCCCTTGGTAGGCAACTAACTGGATCAAAAGCATAAAGAGGCAGCACCCTGTGAACTGGAGATATTGAGCCAGAAACTGGGCATCAGATGCTATTCTGTAGTTGAAGTAGAAACTGAAGTGCTGCTTGTGAGAATGTGTCAGTTATCCCTGGAGTAACAAACAAGTTCTGGTCATGTAAGTGAAAACTCAGAGCCAGAATGCTGTCCAATATGGCAAGGAACTTGGATATGATGGAAAATAGATGAGTTATAGGAACCAGCTGCCATGGAGGAAAATGATTTAAAGATTGGACCCTCTGAACCTTTGAAGAATCCTCTTGACATCCTGACAAAGTTGGTACCAACATAGAGAGGTTGTGTGTGTACCAGTTGCTTGTGTCAGGGGTGCAGTGCATGCCACCATTTGGCTCAATATACTTCCCAGACAGAAAAGCAGTGGCGGCAGCACGGTTGATGATTTGAGATAGGTGGATGCCATCCCAGCTGCCATAGCTTTCAGGATTGAAGCAAGAGACAGTCAGGTCCACTTCAACTCCATCAACACTCCCTGTGCTCCCACATGTTACATCTGTGTTGAAATTGTATGAACCACCGAATCCACAACATGCTTGCAAGGGGTTTGATATGCCTGACACAGAATATCCCATGAGACAACACATCAGTAAATATCCCTGCATTTTTAGTATAACAGTAATCCAAAGTCAAGTCCATTTGTATGTGATCAGGATAAAGGGTGAGCATTTCTCCAAGAATGGAAAGTACTTTACCATGATCACTGCTGTTCTTCAGAATATTTATGAAGACACCATGGAGGTCACCATAATAGAGATTTGCATCAGGGTAAGTTGTCCGTAAAGTGTTGAGGCCAGACCTAAGCAATGAGTTATGTGCCTTAATGGGCTTGTTGAAGCGTTTCAGGCAGCCATAATCGTCATAACTGTTAGCCAATGATGGATCAGCTGGGTGCAGGGTGAGTAAGGCAGGTATGCACCCAAGAGGTGGAAGATTCACCACCAAAATGTCTCTACCTCCAAACTCATAAATAGCCTGTGAATGCAAAATGCCACTGGGAATTTGAAACTTCTACATATTGCCCAGGCACAGTCATAGAAATGACAGTGGGGTTTATTGCACACAAAAGCATGATTAGAAAAACTAGTAATGCAAAGTTTTCTCAAGTTTAAGTTCACATGCCAACAGGATGCTTCCAAGGCTGTACATGATGGATCAAAATCTACTAAACAAGACCCAGGATGCATAGAGCACACTGCAGTTTAATTATGGATAGAGTTGATGCTTACGTACATGCTCTTTGCAAGTATAGCAAAGAATCAACTCAGGGCTGCCAGAGCTGTTACCTGGACTGCAGATATAATTGATGCGACAACAGAAGGGACAATGGCTTGAGCTTCTGCAGGAGTGAGAGTGTTGTCATAAAACCCTGACATGTAGTCGTGGAATCCGGCATGTACCAGGTAGAGTGATGAATTCAGCGATGCAACTGTTGGCAAAACCTGGGTCACCCCTGGAGCATTGAACAGAGATTCTGTGGCTCTTGAGCACCAAGCTTATAGTCTAGTAGTGCATTTTGATTCAGCCAAATGTACTATGTGCAAATGTGCATAATGCATTTTAGCTTAGTGGAGTATCCTATTCCACAGTGTGAAAGCTTCAAGGAGTTTCACCTAGAAGGAACAATCTAGGGTAAATCTAGTGGGCCCATATGATAGAACCAATGTTCTTGGGAAGAGACTAGGGTCGAGGACAAGAAGTTTCAGGGCTTAGGAATTTGCAGTACTTACGTGTTTGAGTGTAGTAAAATTCCAGACGAACTCTGTAGCGTTGCAGCCACTGGAGCTGCGTGCTGAGGGTGAAAGGGCTGTTGAACTTGGCTGTGGCATCCCATGTGCTGATGTTGCGTGCTGTGGCCCCAGAGGCTGCGAAATTGACTCCGTTTGAGAAATCTGCTGCAAATCCTCTGAGGTAGGCGTAGATCGGGCTCAACCCCACCCCGAAGGCTGCCAAGAATCAGCAGCCAAAGGTAAAGATCAGATGGTAGGTAGCAGAAGGATCAGTATGCTTGCAGGTGGCGCATAAAGAAGCGGGCAGCCGGATTGGAAAGGAAATGAGAGGTCGACACCATTGCGCTTACCAAGAAAGTCAACAAGTAGTCGGCCGTCGCAGAAGCGATCAGCAGCGTGGTGAGGAAACACGAGACCGTAAGGAACACTTTCCGATCTGATGAACTGATTTGGAAAGCTTGCGATTCCGTTTCCAACGTCCGTGAGCGAGTCACCGAATGCATAAACGCCCTGGTAACTGCAAACGGGTGGCGTCGCCGCAAGGCTCGTGTACGCGACTAGGCTTTGCACCATCAACTGCACAACCACTCCTAGAACCAAGGCAGATCCCCGTGCCCGATTACGACAATTCTCACACCTTCCCGCCTTCATGATCCCTCCTACACCGTCGGCGATCTTCATATACTCCAGACCACTGGCAAGACTTACTGTTCACAATTTTGCAACAACACTGCACTACGTGCTGAACAAGAAAACAATATCACACAGAAGAACCCTGTGAAGAACACTTCCAGACAAAGAAACAGGACAATGTCGAATTCCAGTGGAGCTACTACAACATACACTTCAACTTCCTTCTTCCGCAATGTCTCTTCTTCTAATGTCGATCAGTGCGTTCGCAAATCAAATCTGCGTACAACGCAAGATAAAATTCAACTTCCTCCAAAGTCCGCAGTGTCTCTCGCGCGCTCTATTGTTGATCAGTGCGATCGCAATCAAATCTGTGTCCAACACAAGATACGATCCAACTTCTTCCTCTCAATGTCTAGACTCGCTCTTATGGCGATTATGAATCAAAATCTGTGTTCGACACAAGAATCTACAACTCAACTTCCTCTTGCGCAAGGTCTCTCGATCTAATGTCGATCACGATCGCAGTAGAGTAATCTGTGTTTAACACAAGATACAAATTCAACTTCCTGTTGCGCAATTTCTCTTGCTCTAATGGCGATCACGCTCGCAACCAAATATACGTGCAACACCACAAGATACAAATTGAACTTCCTCTTGTGCCATTTCTGTCGCTCTTAGTCATGTCGATGACACTCGCAACCAAATCTGTATTCAACATAAGATACACTTGGATCCATCTTCTCTGTGAATCATTTCTCTCGCTCAAATAATGCCGATCACGATCGAAATAGAATCTGTATTCAACACAAGATCATACAAATTCAACTTCCTCTTCCGCAATCATGTGTATAGACTCGCTGTTAGAATGTCGATCACGCTCTGAAACAAATCTTTCGTGTTTGAAACACAAGTAGTAGACATAATACACAAATTTACAGCCGAAAACAAAAAAAACAAAAAACAGACAAATCTAGAGAGAGTTTCATGAACACATTTTTGGTGCACAAATTGAATTCTCTCCAAAACCTCAAATCATGGCCTTCTGTTCAACGTCAAGCTTGCTTGCAACATGCTCCGTCTAGAAACGACTCATTGAACGCTTCAGCTCAAAAATCTTCTTCTGCAATTTGTTTGTCAAGTGTAATGCAGATCTCATGAATTTTGTGTTGTCTGTTTTCCAACGCATGCAGGGGAGGATCACCATCATCATCTCGTTTGCAGAATTCTTTCTTCAAATTCTTGCTTTCAAAAAAATCATACACGTCTCTGGGTGTAGTGTCGATGTCAGTGTCCGCGTTGTGCGGTTATCTGAATTAATTTGAAAACCGGCGGTTCCGGTTCTTTTAGAATTCTCAAAATCAGGGAGAATCGCTGGTTCCGGTTATTTCAGAAACGTCAAAGAGCCGACAGTTTTCGCAAAAGGATTGGCTGACAATCGACAGTTTTCATGAAAGAACCGGCGGTTAGAAAGGTCATCTAAAAATTCAAAACACTTGAGAACCGAGGTTCTATACCAATACTAGTTTTTAAGAATTTTTGTCTACCTCGTCAGATAAGTGAGTATATGACATACCCTGTTTTATACCCGGAGGGTATCTATAGCAGATTCCAGTACCCCCCGCCCCACCCCTGGACTCTGTCATGAACTGGAAAAACAAATTTCTTTCCTGTCCAACTTGTTAATTACCCAGTTCGTGATGGGCACCATTGATTGGTCCATCGCAACTAAAACTTAATCAAGCTTTGGACAGTCCCAAAATAAATTGGTTTATTGTAGTCTCCTCCTTTTGGGCCGGTAATATAAGTCAGAACGAGAAGAACTTAGAGCAAAGGATATGGGATAACGTCAGGTGTTATTGGGACCATGTTGGGGAACACATTGGGAACTTGGGGAACATGTTGAGAACTCATTGATAAAAGACAAGAACATAATGAGAACACATTGGGAACACAAAAAAGGTGAAAAATCCAACACATCTGAGGTGCTATTGGGAACGTCTTGGGCAACAACTTGGGAACTTGAGTAATCATTTGGTAAGCTGATAGGAACTCATGGGAGCACAATGGGAACACATTGGGAACAAGGGAAAAAAACAAAAAAAATCCCTGACCTGCCTCTCCAAAAAAAATAAAAACTTGCACCCCTCATGAGTGCATGCTGAGGCTTCTCATTGGCTGCATGAAACTTTGATTTCACTTTGTGGAGGAATTCTTTTGTTTTTTAAAAAATATTCCTACCCGGTGGATACCAGTGTTGGCCGAGTATCTCAGACTGCACTGGGTATCACAGTGTGAACACTGATTGTTATCACGTTTTGTGATATCCTGATATAGATACCCAAAATGCCGGTTATTCTTTTTGTGAGAATCGGCAACTGAGAACCCGAATGAGATTTATATCCACTGAAAATCAACTAGGGTTAAAAAATTTCTTGGGTAAGGGTACCATGATTAAACTAATCTAAAATCTGGACCCTTGGATTTAGGGTGAAAATTTTCTAGCCAGGGGTCTCCTTGTGGTGCTATTCCTAGCTGTTGCACATTTAGGTTTTGCAAGCCTTCTTCTAGGACGGATAGAAAGCCCCTAGAGAGAGAAGGCCTCTCACGTCGTGGAAGAAGGTTTCATGCTTGTGCTCTTCTTTCCTACTTTTCCCTCTTCTCCTATTGTTGTGTTTGTGCTACTCAGTTGTTTTTTCCTACTCTTTTGTGTTGCATTGCTCAAGTACTTTGTCCTACTCTTGTGCTTATAATGCTCACCTACTTTCACTTGTCACGTTGCTAATTTGGTGCATTACACTACTTCATTTAAGTACCTTACATTCACTTGTGCATTACACTCCTTCATTTCGGTACTTTACATTCATCCTCTTTGTTGCTCTTGTGCTTTGCATTGCTCTGGTTGTTCTCCATGTTCTTGGCTTTGTGTTTTGTGTTTGCTTGATATTGTCCCCTTGCATTTTACTATTTGTGAAGGAATGTGGAGTTGCTATGCATGTGGAGCTATTGTGAGCTATTGCGATAAGTTTTCATTTTTTTCATTACTTTGATTAAGGTGAGCAAGTGGGTGTTTAAATGTTTAAGAAGTCAAAGGAGGTCAAATCTTCACACCTTGCTCCTCTGCTTGTGATGTTCAAAAAGTATTTGTAGCCTTCCACTTGGTGCTTCCAACACCACAAAAACTTGTTCAATTTGGTCAAGGAATGAAGAAGATATGGTGTATTTGGTGTAAGGGGGTTCAATGTTCGATGATAGATGAATTTAATAGATTAAGATTTCAAGTTTAAAATTTTTGATTGTTATATCTTTGCCTTTAAAATACAAAGAAGTTTTGCAAAGCTTTAGTTGGTGGACCCATTAGGTTTTAAATCACTCAAAACAAACTAAAAGTGACGAAGATATGTTGTTGAATCTAGAGAGGGGTCTAGAGTTATTTTTCAAAAAAATTGAAGCAAACTATCACTTATCCTCTCCCTATGTTTTCTATATTGCTCCTTTATTTTAACAGTCAAGGAACATTTATAGCCCTCCATATTATGCATCCAATGACACAAAAATTGTTCAATTTGGTGAAGAAATGAAGAAAAGTTAAAAAAGTGTTTGGTGATAAACATGTGTTTGATAATAATCATTGTAGTTTTGGTTTCATTAGTTTAGTAGTATTTTTCTATCATTAACTTGGTTTTCTTTTTTGGTAACACTTATGTTTGCTATGTGTGTGGGATTCTAGAATTTTTTTAAATCAAGATTCAATATAATAAAATTTTAAAATATATCCATTTTATTTCTTGCATCAACTTGAAAAAGGGGATTTCATTTTAATTTATTTCTAAACCTTAAATTTCAATGTTTGGAATTAGTAATTATTCTTTGGTAATTGTTTGTAATAATTTTTGTGGATAGTCTATAATTGTTGGTATAAAGGATTTCCTCCTAGTAATATCCTATGAAACAATCATGGATTTATCTTTTGAAAATGCAAATAAAGTTAGTGGAAGTGAGGATTGTGAAGTTTTCATGAATGATGTTGTTATGAATGAGATGGTAGAATTTAAAGATACTCCCAATGTGCAAATTACAACAAGCTGAAATATGAAATTATGAAAAAAGTTCTAAAAAAATTGCATGTTCAAAGAAAGTTTTGGAAACCTCATAATAGACTAGCTTTATGTTAGTTTCATTTTTGTGTGAATGATAATCATTGTGTAAATGTTGAACATGCACAAATCATGAGTTGCACCTTATGCTACAATGGTCTTTTCAAATCATTGCATTCTAGAACAAAGGAAAGAAAAAGATTAACTTCATATTTTGAAAACGAATGGAATTACATCTCCAAGGAAACATAATAATGTAGATCATGCCATTGTTGTTAAAAGATTTGAGGATGAAGTTAATAGTTTAATGAATGAAAAAGAGGATAGGCAGCTAGCAAAAAAAAGGCCAAATATCTCTAGAGGATTTATCTTTAAAAAATTTGTTTTGAAAGATTCATTCAAAAAAATAATGTGTAATAGAAATAGTTCCTTGAAGATTTGGTCTATTGATTGTGAAATATAATATGCCTATACAATTTGTAAAGAATATATGGCTAAAATGTCTTGTTGTGCATTTATGTCCAAAGGTTGATTTCCCTTCCAAACGATAATTTTCATAGGAAATATTACTAGGGTTGGAAAAAACTAAGGAATTATATGTTTTTCTAGCATTAGCAAATTGTCACCTTGTCAATGTTAGTTTTGATCTATGGATGTCAAAAGGGGCATATGATATATTTGCCTAGGTTCTTAAATTTGTTGGGAAATGATTGGCAACTAAAATGTGTCATTGTTAAATTGTTCAAAGCCTTAGAAACTATAAGACATGCTTTAGCTTGTAGTTTAATTGATTTGATGGATAAATATGATTGAAGGAAAAAAATGTTGTTTTTGTGAAAGATGAGGGGTCCAACTTCAATGTAATGTCAAGTGCATTGAAATTTGTTATTAATTGTGAAATTTTTGCTTCGCAAGAAAGTTTGCAAGGAACTTGCTTTGGTCATACTTTTTCAAAAGCATGTTAATATTGCACATTAAATGAAAAAATGTGCTAAAATTTAGAATATGTTTCCATGAAATTTACACAAGCATATTTGCAAAAGTGTATTACATAGCCCAAGAAGTTTGGGAAGGGAAGGCAAAAGTGGACTAAAGCTTGTGTGGAAGCAAGAATTAGATTAAGAAAGTTGAATAACCTTGTCAAAGCAAGGTAATTTTTTTCTTGTCTTATGTAGTTTTTAAATTGCAAAACCTTCATTTTTGTTCATGTAGGATGAAAAGATTTTATTAACTTTAGTTGTTATGTTTTGCATGTTTGCTAGCAAAGTTATCATGTTCCAAGAAACATTACAAATTTGGCCAAATATTGTGTTATGTTACAAGAGACAAACTATTGTTAGGGTTATTAGTAAAATGCCACCTCCTCTAACTTGCCAAATATCACAAATTGTTGTGGATTGTTTTTCTTCTATTGTCATTGCTTGTGTTCTAAATTATTTCATGGTTATTAGCTAGTCATTTACGCATTCCATTTTGCAATTTCTTTGAGTTGAAACTTAAGGAAGATAATGAAATTGTGCCCTCTTTTGATAATTTAATAAAAGATGATCCAATTTCACTAATGAGTTGGTTGTGTTTACATCTAACATCAAAACTAAAATTTGTGGAGTATTGGATTCTTTCCTTTCATTCTTAAAGAAATGTGAAGAGAAAAAAACCTACAACATGTTTTCCTTCATGTTAAATTCTAAGTTCCAGAGCCTATGGTAGTATCATCATTTGTTGGAAGAGAACAAGGTGTTGCACTTGTTCAAGAATATGATATATGGTTTTTGTACCATATGCTAGTGAAATGTCATGAACATTTGCATCCTATTATTGACTCTCAAAGGAATGTTGTTGACCAAAATAGTTTTGATCAAGATTGTAGTTTGGATATCTTTGAACAAACTACAAATCTAAGTGAGCCTATTAAAGAACTTGTCTAGAAGGAGCTATTGGTATTTTTATGATACCAAGTGGAATTGAAAAAGATGAAATGTCACTTTTTTGGTTGGAGAAACATGAAACGATTTTCCTATGGTTGGTTTCCTTGCCCAACAAATTTTAGGTATTGTTGAATCGCAATTAAAAATAGAAAGGATTTTTCTTGGTTGGAATACTTACCAATTTATAGAAATGTTGCTTTCAAATTAATAATTTAAAAAAGCTGATATTTGTTAATAGATTTGGCTTGGTGATCCTAAGGATGTACGTTGTAAATCTCCATCTTGCTTAGTAAAATTCATTAAAACATATGGAAATCAAGAAGAGGAGTTTGAGGAATTTGAAAGGTTTGTTTTCTAGAAAGATGAAGTTGTTGAACCATGAAAATGATTTTTTAATTAGAGGAAAAATCATTTTGATTTTAATTCTAATTTTTTTAATTGAGAATTTTCTTTTGGTTTTTCTAATTGAAAAGATTCAATTCTGATTTCAATATGGTTATTTTAATTGAGCAAAAAAATTATTTTTATTTTAGTGCACATTTTTTAATTTTAAAAAATGAAAATTGGATTTTTTTGGTATCAATTGTTTGCCATAACTAGTTGGGGATACCCAACTATTCTCAAATCTATGAGGATTGGATTTGAAAAAACTATCTTGCTAGAATTGTTTTTTGGATGCACTACCTAGCACCCACCTAAAAAGAAAAAAACCTTGAAGAACCAAATTTTTTTTTGGATCCTTTGTGACATTTAAAACTAGCTTGTATTTTTTAAAAATGATACATACCCAATATTGGTGGATACATCATGTATTGAACATGGAAAAAAAGGCCTAATAACAATAAAAACACCCTTGGGTGGTGTTCATGAGATGGATTGGGTCATCCTTTGGCTTTGTTTTGTGTGGGCCTTTACTTTGAACACACTCAAACTTTGGGCATTGATGCATACATCAAGTACTAAAAATTTTCCTAGTGTATTTGGAGGGTTGTAAGATTTATCCCACTTTTAAGGAGTTAATGGAAGAAAAATATTATCTAGTTTTATACTTGGGTGTGTGATAACTAGTGGTCTTGGTGTAGCAAAAAATGAAAAGGATGGGTAAAGCTCAAATTTTTTTTCTAATCTTGAATCTCATTCACAAAACACCAACATTTTATTAATAGAAAACTCCTACACACTTTTTTACTTTCATAACAATATCACAACACAAATTATTGTTTAATACACCTTTGTTCCTCAACAAAAATGCCACAAAAAATGCTATTGTCTAATTAAAAGAATAATTTAAATTAGCAAGGAAACATGGTAATGTTATAGATTTAGGTGGATAAGATCCTTTCAAATTGCTTCTCAAGGATCTATTTTTGTTTTACTTAGCATTAGTTTGATAACATTTTCTTTTGCAACCATATTGGTCCAATAGATAGCCTTAAGAAATTTGGACAAAAAATATTTAATCATCATAACCACTACAAGATCTCCCTTTTCCCCTAGCCACAAAATAGGTGAAGCAAAACCTTTCCTAGAGTTCCCAACTTGTGGGTTTCACCTCCCATGTGCACATTTCCTAGATTTCCTCCTTAGATTCCCAAAATACCACACTTTGAAGGATTGATGTTTACTCAGACAAGATCATTAGTCCCCTATTGAAGTTCTTCATCTCCACCATATTTGCTATTTTAGTCATGTTCTTACAATAGACCTAAATAATCTCTAAACTTTAATACACAATGAAAAAGAATGGAAGTTGGAAATTCTCAATCTAAAAACACCCACTATGGGTATTCTTCCCAGATAGTCACAAATGCAACCTACTCACAAATTCGTCACCAAGAGCCTCCCATATCTTCTATATCAACATACAATAGTTATAACTCTAAAAAAAATGTTTAACTGTTTAACATTGCTTTAGTTTATCTTTTATTTTACACATTATTCACTCATTTTTCAAAATTTCCCACTAGGACACCCCATTGAACCCACCATCACCAAAGATCATCAAGAGTTTTTAAACAAGAACCTTACTTGTTTTCCGCCTTAACATAACTCACATAAGCATTAGAGTTACGTGCATCAACTACCCACTCTCTTGTCACTTTCTCCTTTTGGCTTCCATGTTCTCTTTTCATCCATTAAGTTTCCATATCAAGAAAACGTCATTCAACTCCATTTCCTCCCACGTTGGTTTCAAATTTTAAGCAGCTAGACCACTAGTTCAAAATTTTAAATTTTTGTTAAAGAACCAACATCGAAACTAGCTTCAAAACCGGACTTGAAATTGGCTTTTAATACCTTCCTTTAATACACCTTGTGATTTACACATATGTTTTGGTTCATAAAAATGTTTGCTTGTGCTTTATGTTCAACTTGTGCCTTTTAATATGTGTAAGGTGATTTACCTTTGTAGTAGGGCATTGCATTTAGATGTAATGCCCTGCTACCAATGCATCAGATTAATCCATGTCATTTTTTATCTTCGTGTAATGAATCAAAATAGGTATTTGAATGTATTGGCTTTTTAAAGTGGAGAATAGATGCCTTTCCATTTGGGCTATGAGTTTTATGTATTTTTTATAAAAAAATAATTTCATTTCAATTTTCATCCATAAAGGCGTTTTACATTATTAGTCTTTTTTTTCTTAGTTATTTTGAGTGAAATAACAATTCATGTGTAATTGTTTTTTATAGATAAGGTTATAACACATTGCCTGTGCACTTTGTTCGTATTAATTAATGAAAGATTTTGGGTTTGATTATAGGAATATGGTTGTGAAGAAGATTTGTTTGAGATTCAAGAGACAATGTAGCACTAGGTGTACACTTTCCCAAATAGAGATCAAACCAAAAACAATGAAACAAAAAAACATTTCCCCCTCCCTCTTCCGGTTCCCTAAATTCTTGGATGTTGAAACATATAATCTTAACTATCTTTGCCTCATCTTAACCCAACATTTCTAATAATGTATATAGGTTGATGTGGTGGATAAACCCATTTTTTTTTAACCAAACTCAAAAGAAAAGTAGAGATAGAAACCAAATTGAATGATTCCATTTGCTCAAAATTTAATTCAAAAACTTATAAACCCATTGTCTTGGAACTAAGCCCAAACTAAAGATGGACACCAAACAAAACAAATTCCCTTATTCAAAATTGGGTCAAAGACTTGTAATCCCCATTGTGTTTAAATTTAAACCAAACCCAAAAGAAATATAGATACCAAATTGATCAATTTTTGCTCAAAAATTGGGTCAACTACTTGTAAACCCATTGTCTTTGAACACAACCTAGAGAGGAGGACTTTTCTTGGAGAATCTTTTGGATGTCCATTTGAGGGAGATATGTATATAAGTTCTCATGAATGTAGAAAGTTTTTGAACATGAAGAAAAATGATGAAGAGGACACATTCATATGAGTTGATTATATGGCATTTTTGAGAGAAAAAATCAAAATGGGACATAGCCAAAAAATTAGGGAGTGGATTTTGCCAATGGCTTATATGAACTAAAGTCATTGCAAAGTTTTTCATATTTCAATATGCCTAAACAATGCCATTTACAATTTGAACGTAATCACATGTTTCATTAAAATTGATCATATCTAGATGTAAAAAGTTAATATGACACCAAGACAAGATAGTGGTAAGCATGTTCTAGTTGCATTGCATGGCATTTGAAAATGGAAAATTCTTATTTATGATTCAATGAAAAATAAGATAATTAAAAATGGCATTCAAAAGGAAGATATGTAAATTTTTAAAAAGAAACTTGACTTCTCCAATCTAATTTTGACCAATACTTTTTTTTAAAGAATTTTGGATCTTGCAAAAGTGGTAAATTATTGCTGAAAAAACATATTTTTACCGAGCTTTTTTAAGAATTTTTTCCCAAAATGGAAAAGAAATTCCAAAACAAAATGATTAAGTGTGACTAAAAGGACTTTTTCCCTTATATGACTTTTAGGATGCCTAATTGAGACTCATCATATAGCCGGGGGTGGGGTGGGGGAGGGGAGGTGATGTGTTTTTTCCATTGCCCTTGAAGGTTTGACACCAAGTATCCACATGATATTTTGGTGACCAATTAATTTAGTGATCACCTCTTATTATGGGGCTAGTACAAGGGTCTTGGGAAGGCCTTGCCCCTAGGTCCTCCCCAAATTCAAGTCTTTTAAGTTGTTTTAACATGGTTTTAGGTCCTTTTAAATACAAAGGTTAATTTAGGTGTCAAATTGAGGTATTCACATATACAAAGTACACACAACATGGACTTTCATGTTTTTGGTGATAAGATCATTAACATATCTAATGTGAATTTTCATGTGTGTTACACCCAAAGGTAGCTCATCAAATGCTTGTAATGACTACACAACTTAAGGTCACAATTCACAAGTTTTCACAAAAGCTTCCCACTTGAAAAATGAAACCTTTCCAACATCATCAAAGAGGTTTATTCTAATGTTGGGTGGATATTGAGGGGAGGTGAAGAGGGTGATATCACATTGGATATCACTTTTAATATTATGATTGTTGGATTTCACAACTTTGAGGTCTAGCCATGCAATATTTAGAGTTCAATCCAAATATCACATAAATGATATCTAGGTAGGATATCAACTTTTTGCATGGATCTCAATATTAGGTTAGTGAATAATTTTTAAAAAAATAATTAAAAGCTAAATTAAAAGAAAAAATGTTTTTTTTTAGGGTTTGAGGTGGTCATTGCTCATATGCGACCTTCTCAAGCCCTATGACTAGTGTTGTTATTCAAAGGGGTGTGAGCTCACACTTGGACCCCATCTTTATATATATATATATATATATATTTTTTATTGCCTTCATGTTGTTATTTCTAACTTTCAACTATTGTTGTTTGCTTTCACATTGTTGTTTCTACTTTCATGTTATTACTTCTTGCATTTGTATTACAATTGTTTACCTTTGGTTGTTGTTCCTTGTCTTCATGTTTTTATTACCTCTACATTGTTGTTTTTGGCTTTTGCATTGTTGTTGTGTAACATTGGTTAGGTATTTATTCCTTTGCGTTGTTGAGTTTCTTTTTGTGTTGTTTTTTGTTTTTGCATTGCCACTTTTTGGTTTTGTGTTGTTGTTTCTTAAATTGTGTTGTTGCTTCTTGCCTTTGCATTTTTTAGGCTTGTCAAAACCAACTAACACACATAAATTGCATCAACTTGGGTCTGTCCTTGTCACGCGAGTGTTTGTCTAGATGCATCCAGATGGATGGACACATTCAGATGTCAACCATTTCTTTTGGTGATTGAAAGTAACCAAAAAATTGCGGTCGCCCAATTTTCCTATCATTGAACTAGGTGATTGAAAATTTTTGGTTAGTAATTTTCAGTTGCCATAGTTAATGATCGAAAATTTTGAGTCATCAAGTCAAGTGATCAAATGTTTTTTAGTGTACTTGAATTTTTTTGGATCTACTTGAAAAAGTTTCGTCGTCTAATTAACAATGGCCATTAATTGAACAATTGAAAAAAAAAAATTGTATTTGCCCAAAATAATTTGGTTGTTGCCTAAATTTTTAGGGCAATGTTCAAAAAATTCAATTGTCAAATTTTCAATCACCCAATGGCAACCAAAGGTGAGTGAAAATTCACGATCAAGTTTTGAGCAATGACCACCTCAAACTTGAAGTTGACCGTATTTTGATGTGACATGGGGTTGCGTCTACATTCAAATTAATGCATCACATCATGACAAATGCCTATATGTGATGACAAATCTAGCATTACTATTGTGCATTCCTTTCATGTTATTAAAGGTTGGGTGAAGTCACATTAATAAGAGTCACAACAAATGTAACCAATGCTTAGTTTTTCAGGTTTGAAAGTGGTAATTTAATTTGGTGTTGAAAGTATAAGATTTTTTTATATAGTAACGTTCATAATATATCATTGGAACATGTGAATTAATTTGAAAAATATCTTATGAATAATAAACTTTCAAAAACACTCATTAAACATTGTAACACATGTTTTTTTATCACTAAAAGAGTTTATAAATAGACTTCAAAACTTTTGAAAATTGCATATATTTTGAAATATTTTATACAAACCTTGAGATAAAGAAAATTATTAAAAAAATTGAAGAATTTTTTAAAGATTTTTAAAAGAATATTTTAGAAAATATTCTCTCAAAAATAGTCCCAAAAGTAGGCGTGTGCAATTCATGTTATCCTATTTGCACTTGGTTGTATTTCTTCCCCCTTTTTTCTCATTTTGTAGGTTTGGAATTGTTTGTGGTGACAATTGACAACATTGGTTTTGTGAATTCTTTTTGTGAAATAAGTTTATTATTATTTTTTGTGTTTTTTAAATTTATTGTATTTGTTTTTTAAAATTTAATTCCATCTTTCATTTAATTTTTTTTTTTGCAAGTTTGTTTTACAAGATAGTTATTGCATTAGAGTAATGTTTTGTAATTGCGTCATTTTATAATGGAAAGGGAGTTTGATTATTGCTTTTAAATGTTACATTAATTTTCTTAAGGCATCCACACCAATAACATATTTCATTTTAATCCCTAAACCAAAACCTTTGTTTGCAAGACATTTTGTTTGTTTGAATTTCTCCACCCTTGGCCTTGTTGAATATCATGTGAAAAATGGAAAAGTCTAGTGGAAATGAAAAGACAATAATTCATAATGAAGATTATGAAATATTTATGAATGAACTTGAATGTGAAAATGAAGTAATGAAAAAGACTTATGAAGGCCCAAGTTTACAAACTAAAGAAATAAGAATTAAAAAAAATGATGAAGAAAAAGTGAAGAAATTTTTATAATTATTTCATTGCCAAAGGAAAAAATGGAAGCCACATAATAGGAATGTTTTATGTTGGTCATTTTTCTATGTGAATGACAATGGAGAAATGACATTTGATGCATTTCAAATCATGTGTCATATATTGTGTTATTGCAATCATATGTTTTCTTTTAACCCAAGAACAAAATTAAGGAAGGTTTTAATTTATCTTATTATAACACATGAAATAATTTGTTTGAGAAAACATGTAGATGTAGACCATTCAAAATTTTTAAGAAAATTTAAAGAGGAAGTCTAAAATGACAACTTGCTAAAAAAAGGACCAAATATATTTGGTTCATTCATCTATGATTTTTTTGCCTCCAAAGAGCCTTTCAAAAAGGATGATGTGGAGTTGCGAAAGCTTTTGGAAAATCTTGTAGTTTGATTATAAAAACCATTTGGAGAGTGTGTGGTTAGAATGTTTAATTTTTCGTTTGTGTCCTTGAGTCAAATTCCCTTCAAAAATTATTTTTTCACACAATGTTTTGTTGGGGCTAGTGAAGAAAACCAAATAGACATGTGTTTGGCCTTTGCTTGAAGATTGTCATTCTGCCATCTAGATGTCAAAGGGTGTTCATGATGTGTTTGCTTTGATCATAATTTTTTTGGGATTTAATTGGAAGCCAAAACATGTCACTTTTGGTTTATTTGAGGCTTCTAAGACTATATGATAGGCATTAACAAAAAAATTGACTGATTTTAAAATGAATATGGTTTGAGAATTAAGACTACAACATACATTAAAGATGGACATTCAAATTTGAACACAATGATAAGTGTTTTCAAGTGTTGTCAAATGTGAAGCTTGAGGGTTGAAGGAGAACTTTTAAGGAACGTGTTTTGGGCATGCTTTTTCCAAAGTTTGTTAATATGCCACTAGTGATGAGAAAGTTTGTAAGGGCTTTAAATACGTTTCCATCAAAGTTTGCCTAGGTAGATTTATAGAAATGCATCACTTGGGTAAAGAAATCTAGTGAAGGTTGGCATAAATGAAACAAGGTTTGCATTGAAGTTGGTTTGAGGTCAAGAAAATTGAACACTTTAGTTGAAATTTAATTTGTTTTCTTTTTAGAGATTATGTTTTTTGTTTTTGTTTCAGTAAGTTCTTTTGTTTTTGGAATTGCAAATTGTTGTGTTGATATTTGATTTGTTCCTGCAGGTTTGCAATTAAGATTATATTGTTCCATGAAACATTGTGGTTTAGGATAGCATGTTTTATTTTACAATTGCCAAACATCAATGAGTATTATTGACCATGTGCCCCCACCTTTAACTTGGGATGCTTCTCAAATCATCATTGAAATTCTTTCTTTGGTTGTGAGTGTTTGTGTGCATAACTAATCTCTCGGGCATTGTTTACTTTATGATGTTTTGCATGCAACAATTACCATGACCTTGAAATTAAAAAAAAATTGTACTTACACCCTTTATGGTTAATTTGATGAAAGATGATATGGTTGTGGCTTTGGGATTGTCTATGCTTGCTTCCAACATCAAAAAGAAAATATGTGATGTTTTAGATGGTTTTTTTTTCATTTTAACAAGTATGATAAGAAGAAACCCATAAAATGTTATTTTTGATGTTAGACTCAATAAAGAGTTTTAGGTTGGTTTCTTCTTTTATTGGTCAAAAACAAGTTGTTTCTATGGTGGAAGAATATGATAGATGGCCTTTATTTTTAATGTTGTTGAAATTCATCATTTGTTAGAATTTGAAATTGTGGTAGATCAATTGAATGATGAAGGTTTTGGTTTTGACATTTTTGAGATGACTATTAGAACAACTAAGCTAATCAAGGAGTTGATGAATAGGGAATTGTCGATGTTCTAATGGTAACAAGTTGATGCAAAAGGAGTGGTGAGAAAAACATGAATCCTTGTTTCCAATTGTTGTTTTCCTTGTTCATTAGATCCTTGGGATTGTCGGATCCCAAGTTGAAATTGAAAAGATTTTTTTTCTTTGGTTGGAATATTGATGGATTTGAGATGTAGACTGTAGACAAATATTTTAAAATAGCTAATAAATATTACAAGCAAAAATTGGTCAAAAGATCTTACAATGGGTTGTTTTTCTTTTTCTAACTTGATAAAGTTGATTAAAGCTGTATATTTTTAGCAAAAGGACTAAAAAAATATTAGAGTGAGTTTGAACAAAATGAGCTCGTGGAAATGTAATTTGTGATTTATAACTTTGTAATACATTTTTTGAATGTTGTTATCTGGGCTATGAGAATCACCTTGAATATTCAACATATATTATTTTCTACAATATTCAAAAGCATGAGATCTGGATTTTAAATTTAAAAAAATAGTATCCTTGAAAAATTATTACAGTAAAAAAACGAATAATTAATTGAAGATCTGACCCTGTTCATAAAAAACATTAAAAAAACCAAAATTAATGAATATAAAAAATATGATATCTGCCCAACACTAATTTATTCCTTCACATAAACACATCACAAGTTCTATCATACAAATCCTATGTCAACCACAACCTTGATAAACACTTGAAAGATGTGCATTATCAATCATTCTTTCATCTATGCATAAATACAAATTATCATTTATTATAGACATATTATTTTCAGTAAAGATTTTTTGCCACCAATTAGCCTTTCAGAATAACAATGCATCTCATCTCATGGATCACACTATCTAATACTAGACATCTTCTTCCTCTGAAATTTGAACATATGCAGAGTCTTTGAAATCATTGACACCCATTTAGATCTAGTACATGGAAGTATGTCCAGGTTTGTTTCTTTATATTTGAAACTGCCCCTTCTCTACCCTAAAGAATATGCGTTCCCTTATCCCATTCACATAACAACCAGCACATGAGATGTGCCAGAACCTGTCTGTTAGTATGAGGAAAAGGTTGCAAGGTTGACATTGTATACATCAATAACTTTGGCCCTCACACAGCCCAGGATCCCCTACCATTGTTCATTAGTTCCATAGAAAAGCCCTGAATACACAATTGCCTGGAATGTTGAGGCAGATTGTATAAACAATAAATATATATAAACAAGTATATAAACAATCCGCCTCAACATTACAGCTAGAGTGTCTTGCATTTATCATAATTACCATACTATACTCATCATTTGTGTGAAAGAAAAATCCCTAAGCATAGTTAGTCTAACACCTCCTCCTCCATTTCAGTTCTCAATTGGCTACAACTCATCACCACCATTGTTGTCAATCCCAAACAAAAGTCCACTCATCTGTGATGCCATCAGTTGCCCTGCTTTGCCAATGTCATAGACCATGAGTGCGAGTCGGCTTCCCACCCAGCTCCCAATGTGGCCACCCACAAGATAGCCCACTCGACCCATCCTCTTCTCTCCCTGCAAGTTGTAATAAGTAATAACCACAACCCAAAAAAAATCCCTGAAGCCTGTTTCATTACTAGACAATATAGTTCAAGAGAACCATTTCCTTTGGGGAGCTTAGGTGAATGAACAGGAATTTTTTTCTTTTTCAGGGGGTTCTTTTTCTTACGGTCTGCATGGTCATAGAAAACACTTGCCTTCTTACACGTATGTAAGAATTGTGTTTGCAGCCAAGAAAGAAAGAGAAAAAGAAAGAAAGAAAGAAGTACCTCCAAGGCCCCAAACCAAGTTCCAGAGAGAGTTCCAGATGCTCGCATTGAAGCCTCAACAAAGGAACCTCCATAATACAGCACCTCAAAAGTGTCCCAAACAGCAGCAAACAAGGGCCCTAAAATTCTCTGAGCTTGGTGTGACTTCTCCTTTCCAGCTGCTCGAGCTAGTTTTTGAGACTGTCTCTCAGCTTCCTTTCTTACCATCCCTTGGGCAAGTGCTGACTGCAGAGCACTGTGATAGGCTTTTTGTTTTGCTTGCTCAACTAGTCCTGCCTGAAAACTGTTGGTATACAGTTTAGCTGCTTCTTTTGTCACACATACGATTGACCCAACATTTAGGTCAAAACAATCCCACATTGAAAACTTCCCCGTTTTGGAAGCAGATTGATCCCCTACATATTGCCGGGCTTGCATTGCTGCACCATAACTTGCACCCAACCAGTGCTTCTTCATAAGTCTGCAAGGGCTAAACAGTGGGACAAATACAACCAATTCTGTTGCAGGATTATGAGGAGCTCACAGCCTCATGACTGCACTGAGCTACAATGATGAAGATCCTTATATCTACAAAATTGCAGAGAAATCTACATAACAACAATATGAAAGTAACTTGACAAATGAGTGTGATCATAGCCTTATGAGGATCACTAACAATGTGTCAGATCTTCACTTCATCATGCAAAGAGGATGAGCTGCAATGGACTATTACCCATTGACTTCATCAGGTTTCAACAGTGGGTGTAGGTAAGTACTAATAGTTTTATCTGCCTCAAACTTCAGTGAGGCAAACCATTACACCAAATCTCTAAGTCCTGCATTTCTGCTGCATTTCCAGAAGCAACAGGAAGACTCAGAACAAAAGACATAGAACAACAAGGGGAGGGGAATTGTGTAGAGAGGCAAAGACAGGAGAGAAATACAAAGGAGGGATTTGAATGCTAAAACCCAATAGGAGAAACCATAGATTTGGTCAAAGACTGGACAAATTTGAGAAAACAACCAAGAGTGAAAAACAGAAAGGTGTGTAGGAACTGGACAGTGATCAAATGAGATCACAACACAGCATTCCAAAAGGAAAAGAGCAAGTTGACAACTTCATTGCTACAATACAAACACACAGGCAAAGGAGATTTAAAGAGAAGAACCCTAAACCCTAAACTCATTCATAAAAAGCTTGAAAGAAGACTGGGACAGGAAATTTACTCACAGAAAAGATGCAAAACAAGAAAGCCAACACAGAGGATGATTGCATTCCTCCTTGTTGCTTGTGGCATTGCCATCTCCTTTGATCACTGTTTTCTTCTGCAAAACAGTACACAAAGCTCTTAATAACTAGCTGAATCAACAACTCTTCTGATGACAGACATCCCAGTTGTAAACTGTGTCAGAGTTGAATACCAAAAGGAGGATTTAAGGTTAGGGTTTAGGGAACTTAGCAAACTAGTAGATAGTTTACAGCTTTCACTACAGGTTTCGGTCAAGGACCCATCTCTTTTTAGCACTGGGACAACTAAGACACTACTGCTCAAGCTTGGAGTAGCAAGAAAGAATGAATTCCTAAGCAGCGACAATATAAGCAGTTTCCACATGAAGCAAGAACTGAAGTTCCAAAGACTGAGTACCCAATTGAGCTCAAGGGCTTCCTTGCTTATTCAATATATGCAAAGATTGTGCTGCTGCCAAGTAGAGAGTTTTTTTTAAAAAAAAATCTCCTGCAAGATCAAGAGCAAGCGAAGAATATCATCATAGGATGTGCAAAATGTACTCCTGCCAAGAGGTCCTCTATTTCCACAAGATCAAGAGCAAGCCAGAAACATCTGTTTTTTTTGTAACCATAGCAATAAGATGAAGACAAAGGCCAGTAGGCTATTTGTTTTGCAGAATCTTCTTCTAACCCGAAACCCACAAACAGACACACAGAGAGAATTCTGAACTCCAAAATTCCTTGATGAATCTTACTTACCCAGCAAAAAAAACAGGAAAAAAAAAACGCTGCTCCTCAACTGGCTGGCGCTCAAATCATCTAAAAAGCAACTTGTGTTCAGCTGCAGTCATGAGCATTGCTTATGCATCAGAAAGCCTACAAACCCTAAAAATATACACTCACACACGCTCCCGGCCTTCTCCTCAACCAGAGAGCAATCAGGAGATGGCGATGGATATTTCATGGTATGAGAATCCCTACTTTCTGCTATTTGGTGTGCTCATGTCGCTGCTTCTCGTCTTAGCAGCTCGCGTTTTCCTGGTACTGAGAAACACAGGAAAACCCATCTCTCCAGTTTCTTCGCAGCGACCTCTTCACACGCTTTTTGTTCTTGGATCTGGTATGCCATTTCTGCAAAGTCGCCCTTTTTTTTTCTGTTTTTGGGTGCTTATATGTTTGCATTTCGGGTCTGTTTTTTTTCTTGCGAGTCTTTCCCATTCTTTGTGTGATTTACGGCAGATGCTTTGCTCAAGAATTTGCCATGATAAAAATTGGTTTGTGGCACAGGAGGCCATACAGCAGAAATGCTGAGTTTAGTTGGAGCACTGAACCTCCAGCGATATGCTCCAAGATATTACATAGCTGCAGTTACTGATAGCATGAGCTTGACAAGGGCTGCAACCCTGGAAGATCATCTCCAGAAATGTACACCTTCAACATCATCATCATCTGAGGTTTTCTCTCTCCATTTTGATCTTGCCCATTTGTAGATCTGAATTTTCCTTCTATGATCTTACTGTACCCACTATCACATAGCGTCATCTGCTTTGAATTTGTATGATGAGAATGAGAATTGAACTTAACAGAAAGATGGGGATGGGGTTAGGTGTTCACAGGCTGCTGAATCTTCAACACAGAAACCTAAATTCTATCAAGTCTACAGAAGTCGTGAAGTTGGCCAGTCATATTTCACATCAGTCATGACAACACTTTTGGCAATGGTGCATGCGTTATGGCTAGTTGCCCGCATTCGACCTGATGTTGTAATTTTTCTTCACATTTGTCCATTGCTGAAGTTGTTTGTGTGCATATCAAATTTTTCTATCATGAAGTTTTCGATCAATTGTAAATCAGTCCAACTTCTACCATTTCTCATTGTGTTTTGTCCTGTAGATTCTGTGTAATGGGCCAGGTACTTGTTTACCAATCTGCATGGCAGGGTTTCTGCTGAAGGTATGATTTTCCAGATTTTGAATACATTGATGATTGGAGAGGTTCCTCACAGATGATTTCTTGTGTGATAATTGCCATTTTCCTGTTTTCCTTCTTTTCTTTCTTACATATGATTATGCCTTGTACATGTACTAGTACAAGGCTTTAAAACCCAAAACCTTAAACCCTAAACCCAGAATGGTGAAAGGTCTCAAGAAACAGAAGCAGATGGGACTGCAAATAGGGGAAATTATTCTTACAGTTTGCCTTACTAGTAGGATTGGCATATTGCAGGTTGTTGGAGTGAAGTGGGTAGTGATTGTTTATGTTGAAAGCATTGCACGTGTGAAGAAATTGTCACTGACAGGCCTATTGCTGTACAAGCTTGGTGTCAGTGACCAGTTTTTTGTCCAGTGGTCACAATTGAAAGCCAGATTTCCCAATACTATCTACACGGGCCGCCTCATGTGATTTCCAGAAGAGAAAGTTGTTCCATGGTACACTCCACCATTGTAGATTCAGCCTGGTCATCAAGCATCTACTTCACATTGAATTCCAGAACACCTATAGCACACCACAACACCAGCTGTGACTTGCATCATATTGGAATGCCAAAAAAACTGGAAAAATGCCCATATTAAATCTGATAGAGAGATGCAAGTGTGAGATGTGAACACTCTTGAAGGAGTCATCAACATTGTCTGTCTCAAGCCCTGTGTGTAATCAGCTCATATTTTCCTACATAGCATCAGCTTTCCATGCTTCAGAAGATGTCTCCTGTTGTTGACCCTGTACTGTTGCCTGTTCATAACACAGTCTGGCTTGGAGCTTGAATTTTTGTAGCTTTTAGCTATTTGCTGTGATCCATTTCCCAGGAGTGATATTGAGAATCAGGCTGGCTATTGTGAATATGAGTTGTCTTCAACCACAAAACTTTGATGATTTATTTTGTTCAATTTTTCCTGCTTGCACAATCATCATTGTGGATTCTTTGAGTGCAAAGGTCTTCAAAGTGGAACAGAGAGACCAGTCCTTCTTCACCTGTATATTTTGCTTAAGTAGTCTGCAAACCACACAGCCTCAACCAGCCCTCCAGTGTGGCAACAACCAGAATGAACAAGAGCTTCCCACCAGTAATCACCAAAGCTCTTGAGGATGATAAGTGAGATAAAGGAGAAGAGAGCTTGTGATGATGGTGATGAGAGAGATGGAGCTTGCAGTGACCAGGTCTGGTCTTATCCTTCTGAAGTTCATCTGTGACCAAAGTCCAGGGATGAGCAGTTGATTCAAAAGAGCCAAGGTGGAAGAAGAGTAAGTCCACAGCCAACTTAACAAAAGGAACCCAACCAAGAAATGCTACATTTTCTGAAGAATGTTCATATAGTTTGCATTCAGATTACAATTAGCAATGCCTGCTGTCAAGTGCTTGATATATTGCTTATGGTCTTTTGGCTGGAATACAGTCTTCATGAGATTCTCATGTCATATTTGCATCCTACAGATTTGATACTGGACAGGTGGACTTTTTGTTGAGTCACTGACTCTCCAACGTCTCTCTGTAAGTTGTAAGCACTTTTGTTCAACTTTCCAGAAGTTTGTCATCGCTAGACTTGTGGTTCTCTGGCTTACAATTTGCAATTTCTGATGGATCTTCAAAAAATTTCCTTGTTCTAAAAATTTTCAGCTGTAGTTTTTTGTTTCCTTTGGAAATTGATCATCAGACATGCAAGGTGATTTGAAGATTTTTCAGTCTAGGTTTCTGAATTTCTCCACATCTCAAACTGAGTGCCTTGGGGTACTTGGTTTTTGCAAAGGTGTCTACTTGGAACCCTTGGAAGTTGTAGTAGAAAAACGTAATCCTCAATGCAATGGGTTGTTTTGTTATTGGGTGGTATATGTTTCCAACAAAAATGTTTAGTTGATTTTGTTCAGAGATCAAATGAGTTGTTTTTGCATCAACACCATGGGATGGGTCATCCTGTCACTGTGAACACTATGATCTTATGCTGTGGAGCATGTCAGAAGTTGAATTTTGTTGATTTGGCCTTTTGCACTGGATTTTGGTCAAGGGTTTTAGGGTTTATGGGTGACAATGATAGCAATGCAGTAATTGGTCAAAGTAAGTGTGATGTAGAGAATTATGTGAGATTTACTCGTGGGACATAGCATTGGAAGTGGTATACACACAACTAGCCAGATATGCTTACTAGAAGATTGAAAATTCCAGCTCACAATGCTCACATATACTCTGTGGTGCTCTGTGGTTGTGGCATGCAGAACACTCTGTCAAGGATCAGTTGTAGTTTTTAGAGCTGGTACAAGGTAACGTAGGCTTACAAAGTAGTGTAATGTGCTAAAACCCTCCAAGACTAAAGATCCCATCTTTGCTATTAATAAATATGTCTTCTCTCTGCAAGACTCTGGCATTTTATCAACAGCCCATAACTTCTCTCATATGGATCCTCCAACTGAGGCAACTCACAAATTTGAGCTTTTTGAATCCAGTGGGCTGGTGGCAGCCTATTGGCTGCAGGCATGGCAGTAACTGTCTTTAAGACACAAAATGGAGTTGGTGGGAAAATTGAAAGAGATGAAGTTTGCTGTTGCTGCTTTTGAGTTTCACAGCAAAGCTTTCAGTTTTGCTTCTTCCCCTAACAAGAAGGGAAGTAGACAAGCTTCATTATGCCATGTAAGTACAAATCTTGCAACCACTACTACAGTTTGAAAGATCTCCCAGGGAGAGATCTTTACAGGAGTCCTCATGGTGAACTCCTCTGATATCTTCATCCGAAGAATTTGTCCCAAGGGATTCTTAGGGTACCCAGGGGCATATTTAATGGTTACATAGGTGATTTAAAGGTTACTAAGATGCTGCTTAGGTTACCTAGGGTACCTCTAGGAGCTAATTAGGGGATACCTAAACTACTTAGAATAATTTAAGGATTGCCTAGGGTAGATCTAGGCTATCTAAGGGTTATTCAGGAGTGTAATTAAAGGTTACAAAAATTATCTTAGGTTACTTAAGATAATTGCACAATAAGATGGACCAAAAATGCACAATAGGAATCCAATTTTGCATGATTTTTAGTGTTATCAACATTCTCACAATGAATGTGTTTACTAAAAATCAAAATTTTGCAAGAATTATTTTGTGCCTTTCCTTCCTGATATATTATTGAATGAAAAAAATTTGATTTAAAGAAAAAATCACATTAAATAAAATTTTATGAATTTAAGCATTTTTTACCTTTTAAAAATATTTTAAAATGTACTCCCACTTGCAATGGCATTTTCAATAGGAAATTTATTTTCATTTTAATCATATAACTTTTATGATGAAATACATTAAACATTTGATATAATATTTTGAAACTTATGAGTCTATATAAAATATCATATGTTGCAAAATTAAATTTATGTTTGAAAGTCACGTGATAAATTCAAAAATGGTCATATGATTTTTATTTTTCAATATAGCTTCCTTCTTAGACCATATAAATTAATGATATCAATCCTTAACACATTTCCTTGCCAATTGGATTTTGTATACATTACACATAGTAAAGAGGACCTAGGAATTGTTAAGTTATCAAATGGTTACCAATTGACTACCTAAACTACCTATGGGCCTAAGCTTATGCTATTTAGTGGCTGCCTAAGGGCTATGTAAGCTACTTAAATTATCGAGGCTATCTAATGGTTGTTAAGACTAATAAAAAAATATTTAAGTGCCTACCAATGGGTTGTTCAGATTAGCTAAAGTACCTATCCACCTACTTAAGGGATGCATAGGCTATCTAGGTTAACTCGAGGTTCCCTAGGGGCTACTTGAATTAATTATAGTACCTAGTGGCTATCCCCTCTTTGAGTGAGGTCCGCAAAGTAATGAAGTTTTATTAAACCTGGGTATGAAATGCTGAAACTCAGCATTTAATGCACAACGTTCCAAAATAATCATAGTAATTGTACAGGTAGGAGCGGTGAAAATATATGCAGCAAACAGTGGAGGTGCCTGAGGCGCTCAGGTAAAATGCAAGAGGGACGAAGATCAGTTTATCACAATACATGGTACATTTTCCAGGCCCTACTTGGAAATGCAGAGTCAAGGGACCAGCCAAACAAGAGTTTTATTGAAAATACTTTTTTTTCGAATTGCAAACACTCTTTTTTTATTTTTTCTTATTCAGTCCTATTATTTTCAAACCTCATAACTTTCTTATGTTTTATCATTTTAAACAATTTAAAATGCTGTAGGAGCGCCACCTTGAAAGTTTTACAAATCATCTTTGAACTTTAATAGCAAAAACAGAGCCACATACAATGCATTTTTTGAGTGTTTAGGAACTGGCCTTTGTAGGTTTCGGTGGTAACTTTAATATCAAAAACAGAGCCACATACAATGAATTTTTTGAAATGTTTAGGAACTGGCCTTTGTAGGGTTCAGTGATTTGTTTGTTAGTTCTTGACCTTCTTTATTTTAGGAGGCTGTAAGTTTTTCAATTTTATTCTGTTTTTGATGATTTTTAGCGTGCCAGATACATCGATAGGAGGGGTTCAAGTTTTGTTTGGACACTAGAAATAAGAGAGTTCACCTGCCCTGAACGTTTAAAAATATTCAATCACACGATTTATACATTAGATAGATAAGGAATTAAGTAAATGGTTTATATATAGATAAGGGTTATTTTTACTACCCACCTACTAACAACCTACCAACTGAGCTAACCACCATGGTAGTTATGGAATTGGAACTCAACAGAAAACCGTTTCCTGATCACTTACCCATCCATCTTTCATGGTGCCCTGGTGGGTGTTCACTGTGGCCGGGTCCTAGCAAATTACTGTTGCACTTTGTTTAGTGTAAAATGAAGGAGGGTAGGCTCGTCCAATGGACCCTCCCCTCCCCTCATGGGCATTTAGGAAACTCATATGCTGGGAAATTATGTCTTATAATTCTTGTTGTATGGGTGAGAGGACCTGACATACTAGCCTTGTCTTGTGTTGGGACATTTTGCAAAATGCAAGACTCTTTGACATCAAAAGGCGATTATACATGAGTATCACCTGGACGCACACAGACTTTAGGGACATTCCCAAAATAAAGGGTTTCTGGACAAGATGATCCTTATATATATATATATATCATTTTGTTAATTCTGGACTTTTGAAAAGTTTAAAATTGATCATTTGGAAGTTGATTTCATTTAGTTTGTTTTTGGAAAAGGGGACCCCCCAAATGCTCTAACAAGAAATATTAATATATATTTTTTCTCATTAGATGATCCAACGAATAAATATTTTTAAAAAAAATTGTCTAAAATTCAGTGAAAAAATTAATTCCTAATCACAAGGTTAATACAGAAAGTCCATAATTAACAATTTAGTTCAAAATTAATGAAATACCTCAATGAGCTTTACCTTGCATCAGCAAAGCAGTGCAACCCTGGGGCAAGGTCCAAGCAGGCAAACTGCCCAATAGAGGCAGGGCCACTAGGAGGAAAGGAAACGAATAAGTATCGAACAAACAAATCATTAAAACAAACAAGCTAAAATTAAGAGAGAAGGATGCATACTTTCTCCTGACAAAATAAAACACAAGCTCAGATGGACTGTTTAAAACATTGATGAGAGAAAATTTCAGAAAAAAACTTTTTTTCATTTCTGGGAAAATTTAAGGTACATGTTTGCAAACAGCTCACACAAAGAAGATCATTACAAAAACCTAACAGCCTAAATTCTTTGTTCTTTTGCACACACATTTTAACATTCTGCCTCAATTCAGTCATTGTACACTTTTTTCTGCAAATCTGCAAAGCTGCATATTTTTTCCCCCTAAATAGTTTTGCATTTGAGGATTTCTACCAAAATGCAAAACAATTTTTGGGGATTTCTCTACCAAAATGCAAAACATTTGTTTAGTTTTGCATTTGGGGGATTCTACCAAATTTGTAAACATGTACTATGTTGTCAAACTTGTAGATGTAGTAAGATGGTACATACTTAGTAGTAGTAGTTGTAGTAGTAGCCTGTCGATAAGTCTTTGATGCTGCTTTTCTCTTTAGAAGTTCTTCTTCACATTTTGGCTTGCACTATCCACTCCTTCCTTGGCAGAATCCGCAGTTCTGTCGGCTTGAGACTTGAAATCAGATCCAAGATCTTGTGTCCTCCCTTTAACGTCCTCACCTGCATCCTTTGCGGAGTCCGCTGCCTGGTTGAAGCTTTTCTTGGCAGATCCTTCTACATCGGAGGCAGCTCCCTTTGCCTGGTTGAATTTTTCCTCAGCGGTTCCCTGTGCATCCTTGGCCACGTCCTTCGTCTTGTCCTGTGCCATTCAAGAGATCACCAATCTTTGATTCAGTATGTGAGTGTTATCGGAGGTTATTATCATACCAAAACACAACCAAAACAGATCGATCACAGGAGGACTCCCGGCGACGTAAGACGATCGCCGAGGACGATTCTATTGGATCGGCTTTGCATTTGATACTGAGGACATCGCGATACATATAACAAGGAATGAAATCAGGCTGGAAGCCAGGAAGAGACGAATTGCAGCACGTACAGCGAGATTCTCAGTCTGCCTAATCGCCTCGTTGGCTGCGTTCTTCGTCTTGCCCTCCAAGTCCTTTCCGGCTTCCGAAGCTTTGTCACCAGCCTGTTCAGCCTTTCCCTGAAAATCATTTGCCAAGTCCTTGGCCGTTTCCGTCACCGTACCAGCGGCGTCCTTCACCTTGTCCTTGGCGTAGTTTGCTGTATCCTTCACCTTCGAAGCCACGGAGCCCGCCGAGTCCTTCACCTTGTCCGTAACACCTTCCTCCGCGCGAACCACAAAAGTCGAGCGTCCACGTAGCTGCACATTAGAAAGACTCGAAGCCGAGGATCTCAAACCGGCACCGCTGAGGCGCAAGCCTCCCAGATGTCTGCAGCATCCGATCTTGACTGTAGAAGAATTACTGCTACTGCAAGTCGCCGCACTTGTATTGCTGGTCTGCCACACTGCTGCAGGCACTGCGTTCATGGTTTTCGTACACATAGCCATGACGATTAAAAATAAAATAAAATCCTGACTCGACCAAAAACTACACTAGGTAGTCTGCACTCGTCTTCGTCGAGTCTTCTTGCGTTATAAGGTGCAATGCAGGAAACAAGAAATTTTCTCTTGTTTTATAGGATCTGAGTTGAAACAGGATCTATTGTAACTGAAATGAGAGAAAAAGAAGAAGAAAATCTTCCGCAGCGAGAACAGAAGAAGAAGTGATAGAGTCTGGGAGATCAAAATTAGCACAAGAATTGCAGAGAAGAACGTCCGCTATAAAAGGTGCCAGGAAGAGAGGCCGCGACGCTGTGCGAGTGCGTGCGAGAGCAGCGCGTGTCCATGCAACGCTTTGCCGCAGCAACGCACCAGCGTAAAAGCGCACCGCAGTAAAGGCAATCTCAAGAAAAATAAAATCTTCTAAATTTTCTCTCAAATTTCTTTCTTTTAAAAAAAAGAAAAAAAAATTCGCATCAGAGATTTTATAAAGAATTTCAGAACCACAAATTCAATATTTCGCAAATAAAACCAAAGGTGGTGCGTACCAAGTTCCCACCAGTCTTTTTTTTTGGGGGTGAAATTTCGTCACTTGGTGACCAAAAAAAAAGAAAGGAAGGGAGTTGGGGGGCGGGGGTGCTGCTAATTTTGCCAAGAAGGATTTTTTTTTGCAAATTTCGCCATATATTTGTTTTGAGGGAAAATCGTTGCCATTTAATGCTAATTCATGTTGGGGATCCTTGCCAGTTGACTTACTTTAGAAATTTGAAAAACAATAATCCCTGGTTTCTATTTGTGATGAATTTTCGCCATGTTGTGAAAAATATTTAAAAAAAAGAATATTGTGGCATGAATTCTTTTTTTTGAAAAGAAAATTGTAAAAAAAATAGTTATTTTAATTTTTTAAAATAGAAAAAAATCAGCACAATTATTTACAATATTATGAAAGGGTGCTTAAGATTTTTTACTTTCATAATTTGAATTTTAAAAAATGTGGCTAAATATAACTATGGATGACCACTTGAACAACATCACATTTTATTAATTTAATACTCTAGCCATGAAACCAAGTTTACCCGTATTTCCAAAATGACCCTATTAGTTTTTGAGGGATTTAAGGTTATTTGCATTATTAAATTTCGTAAATTATAATTTTGTGCATTTGTCAACTTGTAGAAAGAAGGCATGATCAAATTTAGGTTTGAAGTGGTCTAATGATCATGGCTTAAATACCCTTTTTTCTATTTATTTGTTTCTCCCCTTTTAATGGCATCATTCATATTTGACCATCACCCAATTCAATCTAGTAATAATAAAATATTATTTTTAATGTGCAGAAATATACATATATACATAATTTTTTAATTAAAAAAATCTTTTCTTTTTCTTTTTCATTTTGAGGGTTGGGAAAATTGGTTAAAGAAAATATTTCACAAAAAGAATAATCCAATTAATGGACCACCCCCACCCCCCCAATCAGCAATTGTGCATGTCAAAAGCTGAACCCCAGGGGTCCCCAGTAGTCACAGCTGGAACAGTGCACCTGCCACACACCTTACACTTGGCCAGAGAAGAAATTGGGGGTCAAAACCTAGGGGCAAGATTAAATTCATTTGAAAAATAAATAATTTTATGGGGATAATTTATCTTGAGGTGGGGGGGGGCCGGGGGGGGCGGGGGGAGGGGAAAGCAATTTGGGTGTGCCAGGTGGAGAAAAACCCTTCACACTACAAAAAGGGTATGTGCCACTGTAGCGCCATGTGGCATTAGGTGGACATGCATTGGTAGGGACAGCCTTATTAGATAGCCACCTCATACTAGGCTACACACTTAGTCTGGCTCTACTGCGGCCCTCGCATTAGTCCAGTGTGAACACGTTGTCTTTCTTTCTTTCTTTCTTGCTTCCTTTTTCCCTGCACAACGTAAATTTTCATACTGCAATTTTTGAACCCTGTCTGTATACAGTATAGTATAGTATAACAAGGGTTATAGTATAGGATACAGTATAGTATTGTGTATGATATTGTACCTGTATACTAGTATACTAGTATAGTATATGATGTAACAAGTGTGGGCCCCGTGCATAATGCACAGGTGTGTTATATACCCCGT